>Ga0056128_1000530_pt1 | contig 34960 bp, 21 predicted proteins | sample WorMetLIZISLAND2_FD_71113 | JGI IMG/M metagenome (GOLD analysis project Ga0056128, IMG submission 71113) | Marine gutless worms symbiont microbial communities from Max Planck institute for Marine Microbiology, Germany - Olavius geniculatus... ...
AAGCAGACATACCACCGCCCCAATCAGCCACACTAGGCCTTCACCCCGTAGCCCGTAAGCTACTACTCATTTCCCGCCCCACGAAGGGTAGGAGGCTGAGTTGGCCTGAGCACATAGTAGGTTAGCAACTTGCTCAAGGTTGCATCCTAACATATCATTGTTTCTCGGCTGTGTTAGGCATCATAACATGTCATTTGCATGAGAATCAGATATTGGATGCATCTGGTCAGCTGGAGTTTCTGCGTGAGGTCAAGGACGATCTCAGAAAAACCCCGGTTAGTTGAAATGCTGAATATACAGTCAGAATAGAACTCGTTGTCTTTCGTGTGTATATTTTTGAATAATTCAGATCAAGCAGTCATTACATGTTTATTACTGTACTTCGGTGTATGGCTCCATTTTTCACAAGTGGATCAGATTATTAGAGAAATGTAATGACTTAGTCTTAGTTGAATGCTTACGTTTGCTGTCTCAGACAGTTTGGTTTTAAATAAGTATAGTTTGGTAAAATAAGATAATACGATGGATCTGCAAGTAAGTAACAGTTTGTCTGATTGTCGGATAGTCATAATGGTGTAGGTAGGCCATATTGCTAGTTGATCTTGTTTTGTGTGTGATGACCGCCAGCTTATAGTTGATCCACTGACCAAGCAGTGGAGACAGTATTGAGAACATATTGCAGTGAAAATGTCACTGCAACCGTGCTGGTGGTACATCCGACAGTGTTGAGAATATGTGCTAATGCGATGCGTTGATGTGTTGGTGTGGGAAGTGTGGTACCTGACGGCATTCGTGAAGCACAAGACAAGATCAGCAGAATGTTGAGCATGTCATATGATGCTGAAGGTGTTTGGAGTGTATCCGACAGTGTTCAGGGTGTATGTGAGAGTGTTTAGAGTGTGATTTGGTGTGTGACTGCGTGCGTAGGAAGTGTTGTACCTGAATGCGTTGCTGGCAGTCAAGACCGGCGAAGCACAGGACAAGGTCGATAAAATGTTGAACACGGTCGTCGAGCATCATGTTGCTGCTGCTAGGGTATCATTCACCACTTGATGTTTACGTTACTGCCTGCAAGGTGGGAGGCTGTGGTGTGCAAACAACCTCCCAGCGCTGAGACCACAGCATGGGGTGGCCCAATGCGCTTCCCTGACAGACCTTAAAGGTCCATGGCCACGGTCAAACTCACTCGCGCAATTTCTGTAGATTTAAATTAGACATTTAACCTCGCATATATAATATTTCGATTTGAGCTTTATAAATATATGAAATTAATGTGTGATTTCAAACGAAATGCGGCATTACGTTACGTTATGCGGAATATTCTAATCTATCAGTGCCCGCGGTGACGTCATGACCCTAGCCCATATACACTGTGTCTCAAAAAAAACCGGACCCCTATTACGCCGATATTACCTTCAAAATTATCAGAAAATTCTGCACTTTCAGAAAAATGGATAAAATGTATATGTTAATTTTGGTGACCACGGACCTTTAAGGTTGTAAAGAACTCTTAGAAGCTACAATGAACTTTAAGTGTTGACAGTGATATTGTGTACAAAAACTGTGTACTCCACAAATACTCATTCACATGGTTGCAGTGCAGCAGCAATGACATGAGCAGAAGTTTTGTCTTTTTTTGATCACAGAGGACAAGAGTGGATCAGAGTGGATTTTGCTTGAGACCTGTCATGCTTTGGTAGCCGATAGCTGTTGAGATTTTCATGTCCATTGAGCAATTCACCTGCAATTTATGACTTGCATATTTATTTTATTGATTGATGTCAACTGTTGCAACAAATTTTAGCACAGGGATGTATGTTTGTCTATCAGTTACCCTTCTGCACTTTGCTATAGCCAAAGTATCAGACATGGGCTCTAGTCCCTCATGGGAAATGGGAGATTTGGGTGTTGGAACTTAGGTTGATATGGCCACAGGCATACATGTGCAAGGCCGTGTTTGCACAGATTGGAAAGACAGTAGCTGTGATCTAGGAGGAAATGGTTAACCACTGTGAAAGCTTTATATCACTACTGCTGTGAGTGGCGCAGTGAAGGAGTTAATGTGTGTGTGTATTTGTGCAGTCATTACCAGTCGGTCCAGAGTATTTTGTAGCGTTGAATCCAAACTTTCTTCTCGAGATTACGAAAACTCTTCTGACCCGTGCTCCACAGCAGGTTTGTTTTTGGAGACTGTTATTTGCTGTAGTGATAACCGAATGTTTTCGAGAGGATTTTTTTTTATCATTTACACACTCTTGCATTCAGTATTTTAACAGTATTGGCTGCACTTATTAATTTGATTCGTCTGATTATGGCCAACTTAGCACTAGCATGAACTGGGGGAATCTGACTGTCTAGTTAATGATAATGCGCTAACAATTGTAGCATAGATCAAGTAGCTGGAAAATTTTGGGAATGATCAGCCTTAATCATTTCGCTGAATTGTGATCATGTTGAACACTTGAACATAGTTTTGAAGTTGTCTATTTTCTCGATTATTGTGAAGCATATACATTCAACTTTTGATCATTTTGTATTTCGAGTCTAATGCTTGATTTTGCATGCATGTGCGTGTATGCGTTTCTATGCTAGTTTGGTTTATTTTTATACCATTTCGTTTAGTTTTTATGTACTTTATGTACAATTTAGTAGAAAATAAATAAGCTAGAAAATAAATAAGCTTGAATGTTGTTGACATGGCACGATGTGATTAGCCGTTGAAGAAAGGTCAGCCGTTGAACGTGTCACTGCAGCTGTGTGTTCAAGTGCTCGAACTTGTCTGTAAAGTGCTGCCTGGGCTTGTCGAAGCAATGTACCTCATGGGCAAGGTCAAGTTTCTGTCTGGTAGGTAGCCTTATTGGCTCACTCAATGGACATTTTATTCAACTTGAGCTGGTTCTTAACCATTTGGTCAGCCTAACTCATTAATATTCGTCATGCTCATGCCTGTGCTGAGTGACTCATCTGGGCTGTTAACATGGACTGTTTTATATTTGTTTCACTGACTGTTAATTTGTTTTATTGTGTAACGGCGTTCAGTCTGATCGTGAATTAAACTTCAAAGAAATGAATGATGAAAAAATGATCGGCGTTGTCCAATAGCACTTATCATTATTAGTAATGTCAGGTGTTGTTAGAAATGTCAGCTAAAAGAACGAGAAACTTGGCCTCGGACAATCTCCAAAGCTCCGACAGGGGCATAGCACAGTGTTAACAACGACTCTGTGGGGAGAAGCTCAAGTTGATATAAAATTGTTACTACTTGGACGGGTGACTGTCTGTGGAAGATGAGCCATTTTTGTCTACAACCAACCACCCACGTAATCCCAGCCGTTGGTTTTCTGGGTCGATAAAATGAGCACTGGCCGCCAGCCTGGCTGTAGTTAAGGTGGGGCACGTTTACCTGTGTTCGGTGGCAGTTAATACTTCGTGATTTCATATGGCAGGTGTTGCTCTGTAGCTTTAAGTTGAGTTGTCGTGAAAAGGTATACATTTCAACACGGTCTGTGAGTGTAACGAGGCACAATACGCTGCCGAAAAGTACTTATTTCATGGCTGTGATTGATTGATGCTGTTCTGTGCCAAACATCGTGTAATATACCCGTGGGCGCGAGACGTGCTTCAGTCATCATGCTTGACTGGAGTTAGATTATGGGCAGTTATAACACTATAGATACCATAGTGAGAGAAAGATAGGAGGACCAAGTCAGCCATGAAATGAAGACACATTTAACGCTTATCACGTGCATTGTTGCAGGTGACGTGGATGGAGCGAGTGGCCTGATCCAGAGGTGCTTGGACATTGATCAGACTTCTTCTGATGCGCACATTCTCATGGCTCAGGTATAGCTGCTGCCATTGTTTTGTAGCTCCATAGCTCAGTAGCTCAGGTAAAAAACGTTGTGATAGGCAGTAGGCTGGCAATGCGTGTGTAGTGAAGATAAAGATTTCACGTAGACAGCTAGGACCATTGCGTGCATGCTTATCACTTTGGTGTTCTGAGCCGGCGAGGATTAAACCCAATTAAGCTAGCATACGGCCCAAGTTAGCAGGATGGCTGGCATCGATCCCCGTAAGACTTCCCATTCCCCCAGAGTAACATTTTTTTGCAGTGATGCTGCATACTGTATTTTTTCTATAACTGTTGGTGTTGTTTACTGTATTTTGACAGATACATCTGCATGCGAATAATTTCAAGATGGCAAACCAGTCGCTGGAAATCGGTTTGAGCTATAACTTTGAGGTAAGTTTTAATATATCGCCGTCTTTGTGTTAGAAGTTCAGAAACAAGGTTGAGCATAGTGCACAATTGCAATGACCACTACTACTGCTACTCCTGCTGCTGCTGCTTTTACTACTAGAGATAATTTTTTTTACTATGCACTGTTTGTTTTATGGAAACAGCCAGTTACAGGACACTATGTGACAGAGTTGTTTCTGAGTGTCTCATTGTGTCTTAGTTTTTAGGGAAGGAAACAGGGCCTTTTAAATATGGCCATGCTTTTCCCCCTAAAAACTTTTTTGGTTTGTGGTTTATGGGTTCAACCCCAGAATGTTAGGAAACGTTTCTGCTTGACGAATTAACGAAACACAACTATTTGTATTGCACATAAATGACTGAAAATGTTGCCACGAGTCACAAGGTGCATTTCGAGCCCCAAACCCTATTAGGAATCATAGTGCTTCCCCAGAAAGGAAGGGAGGCAAAGGAAGGGAAGCAAAGGTCAAACCCCTTTTCTTCGCTAATTTTTTGGGTGTGATTCTGGGAGGAAGGAAAGGGGAACTTTCTGCAAAGGCTTCTTATCTCTAAGTGAGTAATTTTCTTCTCCATGACGGTTTTAGTGTTGCTTTGTGCTGCCACACTGTGTAGGTGCGAGAACACCCAATGTACATGCTGATCAAGGCGCGCATACTCAAGAAGCAAGGCGACTTGCAGGAGGCCATCAACTGCCTCAAGGCAGCAGTAGCTCTGCCAGGTGTCAGGACCGGTGGCGGTATGGTTTAAAATATTTCACTTGCTGTCTGTCCCTAGAAAAACCAGCATTAGAGAATTTTTTGGACTCACAAAAATATTACTGCATATTTTGGTTTGCTTTCAAAGTTTATACGAAAAAATGCTGCTTGCATCTAGTCTGTTGTGCTGCAGTATCATTACTTAAGTTTTCTTGGGTACTATTGAGTGTGTCAGTTTGTTTTTTGTGTAATATTACATGACATCTGATGTATTACATAACGTGACAGATTTTTAAAAAATTGCCCACCCATCCCTACATTGTTGCTGAACTTTTTGTGGCTTAAGCTTTTCTACCTTCCAGCAGGTTCGATTTGTTGTCAGTATTTGGGAACCATAGGGTAGAAACACTTAAGGTGCCAGGAATGAGAAGCCACAGATGCCGAGTGGGGGTGAGGGGTGGGGAGAGGTATTCTCTGTCAGTACGACCTCCCCAGGTGACTAATGGTTCTGGAGGAGCGTTGTTAGTTCCGCCCAACATGTCCGGGGCTTTATACAAATTTGATGCGTTTTTAGCTTTGCGGAACACTTCTGATGAAACGGTAGGAAGCAAAAACTTTGGAATTTTTTCTGCTTTTGCCTTTTGGTATGATTTTCAGTGAAAGAATTGAAACATTCGTCTTCTCTGCCTTGGCTGCTGCTGCTACTAATGCTGTTAATACTACTACACTACCAATACCACTACTACTATTACTACTAATCTGTGTGTGTGACAGGTAGTCGTAGTACTTTGAAGAAGAAGCAATTTGAAATCAACACAAACGATCGCGTGTCAATCTTTATTGATCTGGCTGATGCATATCGGCAACTTGGCCAGCAGGTTTGTCGCCTCAACATAATTTAAATTGCTCTGATCATCTGGGCGTAATCTTGACCAAAATATTGAGGGACACCCACCCAATGTCCAGCTGTAGATAATTTCAAACTTGTGTCCAATGATGTTGCTTTATGTTGGTACTGCTAATGCTGCACCTAGTAGTGGCATCGTTGATGTTAATGATAATGCTGATAAACAGTGAAAAGGCCCATACAGAGCGAAAGAAGTGAACTAAAATTAACTTAGCTTAACTTGATTATACATTTCACGAAATTAACTCAACTGCACTGAACGTGCAATTCTGCAGTACTCCTCTGTTGAGTTTGTTCGCTCTGTACAGCCTGTGCAATGCAACTGAACCAGCATTTCACATCGTTCTGTTCAGTTGAGTTGCTTAAAAAATGCAACTGGACTAAGATTTCCATTCAGTCCAGTTTTTTTCTGTTGTGTTTGTGTCTATCTGTGCCGGCATGTGCACTTTTTGTTTGTACCTTGTGTACGATGTTCATAATAAATATACATATATATAAAGGTGATGCAGGACACAATAAATGACATTTATGGCAGTGGGAAAGAAGTCTAGCTCATTATAGCTAATGTGGTTGTAGTATTGTAGTAACAGTAGCAGTTGTTGTTGTTGTTGTTGTTGTTGTTGTGTCACTGTGATTGTATATGCAGCACGAGGTGGTGAACGTGATGCACGACGCTATAAATGACTTTCAAGGCAGCGGAGAGGAGGTTCAGTTCACTATAGCTAATGTAGTTGTAGTAGTAGTAGCAGTAGCGGTTGTTGTTGTTGTTGTTGTAGTAGTAGTGTGTCTGTGCCTCTCTATGTCAGCATGAGACAGCAAAGGTGATGCAGGATGCAATAAATGACTTTTAAGGCAGCTGCAAGAAAGTCCGGCTGACTATAGCTAATGTAGTACTAGTAGTAGTAGTTGTTGTTGTTGTAATGTATCTGTGTGTGTCTGTGTTAGCACGAGATAGCTAAGGTTATGCAGAACACCATCAGTGACTTCAAAAGCAGCAGCAAAGAAGTCCAGCTCACTATAGTTAATGCAGTAGTAGTAGTAGTAACAAGCAGCAGCAGCATTTGTTGTTGTTGTTCTTGTGGTTGTTGTTGTAGTAATGTGTGTCTTTGTCTGGGTCAGCATGAGGCAGCTAAGATGATGCAAGATCAGGATCTTATAAATGAGTTCAAAAAGGCAGCAACAAGGAACATTGTTTCACTCCAGCTTATGCAGTAATAGCAGTAGTACTGTTGTAGTAGTATAAGTAGTACTAGTAGTAGTAGTAGTAGTAGTAGTAGTTGTTGTTGTTGTTGTTGTTGTAGTAATGTGTTTGTGTGTGCCAGCATGAAGCGGCTAAGGTTATGCAAGACGCCATCAATGACTTTCAAGGCAGCGGCGAGGAAGTCCGGCTCACTATAGCTAATGTGGACCTGGCCTTGGCTCGTGGTGCCATCGACGAGGCGCTCGGCATGCTGCGTAACATTACTCCTGAGCAGACGTACTTTGTCCAGGCCAGGGAAAAGATGGCTGACATTTACCTCAACCATCGCAAGGACAAGCAACTCTACGCTAGCTGCTATCGGTTCGTGTGGACATTTGACCTCATGGTTTCGTGGATATCTGGACTGTTAATGATTTCCCTTTCTTGCAGTTTTTCATTTTATTTTTTTCAAGTTTCTGTTGTCGTTTTTTGTTCGTTATCAGTTTTTTGATCCCAGGGTTTTATTTTTACTATAACTGCTTTTTTTCGGGATTTTTTAAATAGCAGTAATGCAGTATTTGTTCTGTTGTTTTGTTGTTAGTTTTGCAATGCAAATGTTTCATTGTGTGAGTTCATGTTTCATTGAGAAGTAGGATTATCTTTTTTTCTAATTGACATCTGCTTATTCTGACATCTGCTAAGAACCGAATCCGATTAACTTACTTCTTATCCATAGAATAAAAAGTGAACTGAAAATTGATTAGAAAGTTTCTAATCACTAGGGATTAAGAAATTATGCCTATTCTTTTGCATTGGAGCTGTCTGATGTTAATTGGTAATGCTCGGATTAACTTTGGTGTTAGCTGCCGTTTCCGATTATCTTTCTTCTTATCTGGTAGATAATCGGAAATGTTGGTTTTTAGAAGAAAGGTAACACCGAATTCTAACTTCAGTTCATGTTTCCAATTATCTTGATATTTATTCTAAGAGAAAGTGTCGACTGAAGTGATAATTCTACTTCTCGATGAAACATGAACTCATGCATTGTATCATGCTATATCATATTACCTACCTGAGCTGGCAGAGATATGTATAAAATAATATTAAGTATATTGAAACAGTGCTGACAAACATGTAACCAGCTGAGCATTAATTAATGATCGCTTCAAATGGTGCATGTACTCGTACAATTTTCAGTTTATTGACTGTGGTGCATTGTAAGTTAGTTGTAGTGATTGACAGGATTAGTTTTTCTTGATATTCTGTTCGTTCACAGAGAATTAGCGGAGAAGTTTCCTAGTCCGGAGACGTACATACTGCTGGGAGACGCCTACATGAGTATTCAGGAGGTCTCCTTCTGCTTACGTATTATGTGTACTATTATATACCAGTCTGTCATTTACTAGTGTATTATTTATTGTCCACTTCACTCTCGGTATTTTATTTTTAATGCTTTGATTTGATGCTGTTAAAACTGTTGAAATAATTACTTTTGACAGTTCTAAAAGCTAACTCTTTCTTTTTGGGTGACCCGTCTTATCATGAAACAACTATTAAACGTTTGCCTTTCGAACAAAGGCAGAAGTAATAGTAGAAGAAATTGGATCTGTTATGTGGCAACTTTAAAAAACTTTTCCAGTCGTCTTCTTTTATTCAGTTTTGATCTAACCGCTTTAGGTTATTTTCTGCACATTGGCCTGGTTTTAAATGTATGCCATTGCCGAGGCAATATAAGTGTATGTAATGATGGTAATACTGATAACAGTAGTAGTATAATAGCAGCAGCAGCAGCAGCAGCAGGCTCAGAAGGATGCAAGCAGCTTGTTCATATGAGACACAATTGTTGAGATGGATAGTTGCTGTATATTGGATGCAAATGCCATAGAAGTTGTTAATTATTGTCGTTGCATTTACAGCCTGACAAAGCGGTGGAAGTATACGAGTCTGCTCTGAAGAAGAACCCGAGAGATGCTGCACTGGCAAGCAAGACGGGACAGGCACTCGTCAAAACACACCAGTACCACAAGGTCTGGAGTGGTATTAGTAGCAGCAGAAGTATCATTAGGCAGCAGCAGTGGATTTTCGTGTCAGCCAGTTTAGAGACATTTGCCCTGTTTTTATTTCTGCACATAATGCACGTGTTTATCAGCTTCAAGAAATTGGATGTTATTGGGAGATACAAACACTATGTGCACCTGCCATTACAACATACTCAACTCTAAGGATTGGTGCATTATCAGGAAAGAAGAAGCGGTAGAAGATTAACGAAAAAATAATGAACGAATTTTGATGAATTTTTGGGAATTAATTGGGCCGTTGGTAAGTACTAACCACGAGTGTGGTTTGAACATTTGCAGTTGTTTTTATTGCTATGACAGTTAGTAAAGAAATTCAATGAATTTCACGTTGACAGCTGGGTGCTAATGTTGCAGGCAATTGCTTACTACGAGGCGGCACTCAAGCAAGGTGGCCAGCAATTTCTTAGGTCAGAATTAGTCTCGTTTATTACTTTGATTCATGCTGGGATGAGGACAGTTCTGGACCTCTAGTACAAAAAAATTGTGGCCTTGGCCTTGGTCTCAAAGATCTGACCTTGGCCTTGGCCTTGGATTTGATGCCTTGCCCTTCAGTCACTTGTAATAAATGTGCTCTGAACAATGAGTTAATGGTATTTGTATGAAGTACCTAGTCTGCAGGATTGAAACTATCTTTGTTTTAGCATTTCTGTGGTTTATTACTATTCGAATAAGATTAAGCTGGATTATGATGCACAGTATGAAATTATCATGTTTACTTTACTTACTTTCTTGCTTAATGGCTTTGTCCTTGTCCTTAAAGTCCACTTGCCTTGTAAATGCTGGCCTCGCTGGCCCTGGCTTTATGATACACAGAGTTGTTGTGTAGGTCTAACCGACTAAACCACACCAGAGAGTACTTTAGGTCCCGTTTTTTCATGCACATTTGATGGCCGATTAAATTGATCTTTGATCAACTTTGGGACTTGATCGGAGATCATCTCAATGACCGTTTTTTCTATCACCAATTAGCGGCTAATCGTCCATCAAATCTCCCATCAAGTTGATGACCGAATATTGGCCGATCAAGTCAGATAATTGACGATTAAATGTGGCAATCTGCAGTTCGTTGCTTCACTTTGCCGGTCAGAACGGTAATTTATTCATTAACATAAAGTTCCAGGTATAACGATCGGTCACTGATCAATTTATACTGTGTACAGTGTTTTGTGAAGAAATAAAATGGATAGACGCTCCCATATTGATTTGCGATAGAACGTATTCAGCAGACGATATCGTTGATATCGTTGCTATGATGACGTTTACTGGCTACGGCGTCCACTCGCAGCACATGCTGGGTAATTTAGCACAATACTGCAAATCGAGGTCAGCTGTCAGCCAATCAGACTGGCATAAAGTAGCCTCAGTTGACGGCAGATCAGCTAATCACCAATCACGTAATTGGAAAAATGAAGCACAGTTTGTCGGTGATATTCTGAACATTAGGTTAATCGGAGATCAGTAAATTGGAGATCAAATTTGCTTTGATTGGCGATGGAAAAACCGGACCTAAGAGTTTTACATCACCCTTGGCACATTACAGGATCATTTTGGGGTTGATTACTTCAGGCATCAGAACTTGTTATGGAATCAAATGGAAGAATGTGCTTTTTCAGAAAGTGCCGGTACATTTATTGCCATTTTTGTTTTATTAGTTTGGCATCTTATCCGTGCAACTTTTTGAAAATGATTACTACTGTATTTATTGGTGTTCTATCTTGTGTATTATTTGTCACATAACGCTACCGATAATAGTGGTGACTGTATTTGTGGCAGGCACGATTTGGCTGAGTTGCTGATTCGTCTGAAGCAGTACGAAAAAGCTGAAAAGTTGCTCAAACATTTTATTGACTCGGAACAGAAAGGTATGTCTTAATAGCATTATTTATTAACGAACTGACTGACTGGCATTTATCTCTCTGTTGTTTTATTAATTTGTCTGTTTATTCACTGACTCATTTATTGATTTGCATTGATTTACTGATTATCTCCGCCAAGGTGAGCATAGTGAACACTGGAGGAGATTAAGGGATTGTCTGTTCTATCCGTCGTTCCGTCATTCTTCCTGTGTACATGATGACTCATAATGGTTACAATAGTTACAAATTGCTTGCTGACATAATGGTTGGGACATTGGATTTACGATCAGCTCAGCTCACGGTTGGGTTGCTACTTGGATGGGTGACTACCTGAACACAGGTAAATTATCTCGATGTATGACCACAATCAAAACCAATTCAGCCTTGCGTCCGTTTAGGCTATGTAAATCAAGTACCAACCTGCCTGTCAGGGGTTTGGTATCGGCCCGCTATTTTGAAGGTCCACTATTCCAAAGGTCCGCTATTTCGAAAGTCCATTGTGTAGATACGCACCACAGTGCTAACGTTTGGGTTAAGGTTAAGGTTAAGGTTAGGGTTAGGGTAAGGATTAGGGTTAGGGTTATAGGGTTAGGGTCAGCCTTGGGGTAGGCTTAGGGTTAGTGGAAATAGTAGACTTTTGGAATAGTGGACCGTTGGAATAGCTGACCCAAATCCTGAGGTTCTTGCATGACAGGTAACACTGAGTGATCCATATGGCAGGTGAGGCTTCGTAGCTTTGAGATGGGTTTTTCTTTAACTTTATTTATTAAGGGTATGATCTGGCGGTGTTGCTGTCAGGTGATTTGGAATCTATGGTGGAGTCGGCTCGGTTCCTGCTTTTGTTGTCCAAGCTCTATCAGCGACAGAACCGCTATGATGATCGTCTCTCATTTATGATCAGGGCCAAGGAAGTCCAGGACAGGTCAGCGTTACTGTGCATTTGCGTGTGTGTGCAGGGGCTGTTATTCTTATAAGCCCAAATTCCATTATGCTGACTTTGTGACAAAGTCCACGACAAGTTCCCGACAAAGTCGTGGACTTGTCGTGGACTGTCGGGAACTTGTCGCGGACACAAATCATGAAAGTCTGTGACACAAATCACGTCGCCGACTTTCATGATTTGTGTCTGCGATACGTCAGCGACTTTGGCGAGAACTTGGACCTTGGACATTGTCGTTGACTTCCCTGTGCATTCTAATGGACTAAATTCCATTAGAGTGACACAAGCGGGTTTGTCGCAGACTTGTCATGGACATTGTTGCAAACATCTCGACATGTCGAGATGGTTTGTGTCCGCGACTTTCGTGATTTATGTCCACGACTTTCCCCGCGGGGAAGTTTCGGTGAAAGTCGGCGTAATGGAATTTGGGCTATACATTGTACCTGGTGGGCGCAGCTTGCGCCGAGTGAAAAATAGGGGAAAGTTTTGTTAAGGGTGTATGCAAAATTGCTTATCACCAGAAGCGCTGTTATTAGCTCAAAATGCACTACAAACCGTTTGGTGGCCGGGCTCTGTCTGGTTCCATTGGGGGGGGGGGTTACAGCACTTCCACAGACCTTTAGCTGGACTAAAGGAAGTAAAGGTGTGGGCCCCCTGAGAAGGAAAGGAAATGGAATGCGAAGGGAAGGAGAAAAGGGAAGGGGAGGAGAAAGAAAAGATAGTGAAGAAGAAAGGTGATAAAGGAAAGGGAACGGGAGTGCAGAGAAAAAATCGGGTGGGAAATGCAAGGGAAGAAGGGACAGATAGCAGGGGAAACTTGAGCCCAATTTCGATTTTAGAATTGGGGGATAGAAGTTTTTGTGGGTGTGGACTAAACTGAACTTGACTCATCACCCACCATTTCTATGATAAGTGAGAATATATAATTGCAGTGGTGTTCGTTGTTTATGCGCAGAGTTCTGATGCGTGCAAGCGTGGAACAGCCTGACTCTGTAATGCAGCACAAACAGTTTGCTGCTAAGTAAGTCACACTTTTTTTCTGCCAGTTTTCAATTTATAGTTGATGTGCAGTCTGATAAATAGTTTTTCAAACTTGAACGTGTAAAGATTTGTCATTTTTTGTGTGATTCTTTTAATTTTGTTGACTTAAGCATGTATTTGTTACATGTTTTAAGCACTCAGTTGCGGCCAGAATAACTCATGAACGACTGCACGTGCATGAACATGTACCCCAACAATCTTTAGAACCCTATTAAGTCAAGGCCATACTCAAAGGTCAAGGTCACATGTAATTTTTTATGTGTTTTTTGTGTGCATGATACTGTAGCTACTCACGGACTGTATCTAACCTTGAACAATGCTTGACCATCGGATTAAACTGGGAGCTTGCCTTCCAGCTTTTCAGTGCAGATGGTTCATTCGTCAAGTTGTCAATCATTGCCAACCAAGCTTTTTTGGTTGTCAGCCCACGGATGCAGAAATACCTGCCAGATGACATGGCGCTTGCAGAGTCGTTATCCGGCTTTCGTCAACGACCAAGAACTTACCTTTTCACAAAGTCCTTTTTTCTGACTTTTTCTGACTTGACTGGACTCCATATCTGCCATATCTCTACTTGACCTAGCAGTAGTCTGAGTTACTTCGGCCACTTTAGCAGTCATCATCATCATCATCATCGACAACCGTGGGCTCAACACCCGTTGGTGTCTGACGCCATTGTTACTATCGCTGCCCACCGCTGCCTATCTAGGGCAGCGTGGCTTCGTATCTTAACTGCAATGCATCTGTGTTCTTTATCTAGCATCTGCTGTCAGCTGGCGCAGTATCATCTTCAGCTCCATTACTTTGACGTTGCCATCCAGTACTACAAAGAGGCTCTCATTCACACCGAAAACGACTTCCAGGTTATCTGACTTAACTTACACATTATTTGATAGTTCAACTCCGGTTTTGAACACATGGAACTTTAGAATTACCAGCTGTTAGTATCACAGTGTAAAAATTTGTCAGTGTTTGATTTTTAAAGTCAATGTCATTCATTTCCGGGCCTACGTATCCAACACTTTGCTGGTCGTGGTTGCTGTACTGATTTTTTACTGGATAGTTGATCACACACACACACACACAGTCATATGTCAGACTTTGTGCTGCACTGAAGTGCTTTAACACCGGAGCTTGACTGGCTTGACGTTCCGGATCGAGTTAAGTACAAGCTGGGTATGCTGATGTATCGATGCCAGCACAACCAAGCACCTCGCTATATAAATTCACATTTGACATTGACATTGACATTGACACATAAGCCCCTTTCCTCAAAATTTTCTTCTTTTTATGCCCTTTCTCGATTGACAATGTTAGTGATTATACTTGTTTAGACTATTTTAACAGCTATGTCATAATGATGATGATGATGATGATGACAGCTGAATGTTGATGTCTGTAGACAGTGTTGGAACTGATTGATGGCAGTTACGTAGACCGGGTGGGAGGGAGATGGGGTTGACAAGGGCTTGCACCCATCCGCAAAGGCCTGCAGCGTCATCAGCCATGAAAATAGCTTTCACGATTTGGGGCACGTGCCACACTGTGTTAGTTTTGGCTTCCACCTGCATTCAGCATTTTCAGTAGCAGCATTGTAGCATTTCACATATTTGCACCCACTAAGTCATTTTCAATCTTTTTAGGCCTGTGCTAAAAATGTGTTTGCATCTGGGGATTTATCCTCAACTCAGCACAAATTGATCCTTAATGGGTTGGGGAGGGGGCTTACTGAACCAGAAATTTTCCTTCACTTTTGGCTTTTGGCTTTGATTTTCATGTTTTAGCTCTTTGGGCCTCGGTGGCCTAAACACTGGAACACGTAAGCCCTCTTCCCTCAAAACCTCTCTCTGCCTATGCCATTGATTAACAATTGATATAAATGTCGGTGGTGAAGTTGGCTGTTGATGTGGATACATGTCTAGACAATGTTGGAGCTGGCGAAGCTACAGCTGGTGACCGGTGACCTGCTGAACTGCGAGGCTTTGTGTGAAATAATGCTGAAGAACGAACAGCACAAAGACACTGCCGCCGTGGTGTGTATGTAGACAAAGCAACATTAAAAGGTTCTATAGCATTGTGTGGCTTGGTAGTCTGGTGGTAGCATGTCAAGCTAGTGATTGCGAGGTCGCTGGTTCAACTCCCTGCCCGGTAACAACTCTGGACAAGTTGCTCACACATGTGCTTCTGTTCACCAAGCAGTATCATTTGGTACCGGCCAAAGGGTGATGACACTCTGCAGCTGGGAAGGTGACCTTAGGTCTGGCGTTGCACTGGCCACACGTCATGGACTCAGTGGTCTATCCACCTACTGGCTGAATGTCTAACGTCTGAGAGATGAGCACCACTTAAACTCTTCGGGGTACGGCGCCTTTACCTTTGGCAGTGTACCAGGTTGGTATTTCCGCAGTGATAGTTGTACTGCTGTTTGATTCTATTATTGATTGCAGTGGTACACTGTGCTTTGCTCGGTGCAATTTTTGACGATTTAACACTTGCAGCCTACTGTAGCGACGTCTTCTGGGTGTGGTGGTAATGAAGTTGTTGTTTCAAATTTTCTGCCAACTCTGACGTTAAAAGAATTTTGAAAATCTGTCAATATCTGGCGAAGGTGTGGACATTGGGCAAGTGCTTAGTACACTGTTTTTTGACTCACAGCATATTTACTGTCTACTACTGTAAGTATTGCTAGAGCGTGCTGGATTTGACATTATAGGTTGTACTGATAAATATTGCTATACTACTGCTAACGGTATACTACTGCTAACGTCTGTTAACAGTTGTTTGGTGACTTGCTGTTTCGCAAGAACGAGTTTGACAAAGCAATGGCAGTGTTTCAGAAGCTACTGCAGGACAAACCTGGTTATTATGCTTTGATGTATTGTCTATTTCTCCCACTTATGTTGTTGACGAATTTGTTGCAATTTCAAACGTGACATTTAATTTTGAACATATTATTTCTACTGATGTTACTCGTATTTATTATCTGCCTTTTGCCTATTGCTAGAGCCCAAGACATTATATCCTTGTTTTGGTGGCTTGATTGTGTAATAGTTATGACATTGGACTTATGATTAAAAAGTAGTGGGTTCGACTCCCGGGTTATCAGTTTCGGATATAACCAACCACGAAAGTCAACTCAGCCTTCCATCCTTATGGAGTAGGTAAATCAACTTTGGATTTGTCTGGCAGGGGTAAAGGCAGGGCACGTTTACCTGTGTTAGTTGGAGGTGGAATCTAACACTGTGTGATTCCATGATAGCTTCTTAGCTTTGTGATTGGTTTCCATTAAGAGGTGTAGACAACCTTAAATCTTTTAATTTTATTAGCTGTAATGCTTCGTCCACCATATCTTAGGCATGCTGTGATCACTTTTGCTAATAGTAAACAGTACTTGAGTGTGATCCAGAAATTGCAAAAGATTGCATTTTGTATCATCACCAAAATTTAATTACCGTACGTTTTTCTTTGGCCATCATTATCCACTTTCCAGCAAATTTCGTTTCAGTCTGTTCTTTGTTTGTGAAGTTAACCAGCTGACAAACGAACTGGCAGATAGACAGACAAACAGACATACAGACAAACAGACAAACAGACAGACAGACTCTGTCGCATAGAGGGAGGTTAGCGTTGTGTATAACTTTTCATGGGAATGCTACGGAGTATCACCTGCCACACGAGATTACGCAGTGTTACCTGCCACCCCAACACAGGTGAAAGTGCCTTGTCTTACCCCAGCTAGGCAGGCCTGTACTCAGTTTGTCTACCTCAGAGGGATAAAAGGCCGAGTTGATGTCTGCCATTATGTGGCTGCTGAGTCAGTAATGGTCTGATACTGATATGATGTGTAGACCACTACGCTGGACTGGAGAAGGTGATTCGTCTGCTGAGGAGAGCGGGCAAGCTGGAGGAGTGTCCCAATTTTTTTGAGTTAGCGGAGAAATCGTCATCACGTGCATCTCTAGACGCCGGCTACAACTATTGCAAGGGTCTTTATGAGTGGTGCGTCTGTCAGTTAATTAATCAGTCAGTCAGTCAGTCTGGGATTTTTAACTAATTAATACTAGGATAAACATGAATATAAAATACAGATTACTAGAGAGAGGTTAGATGGAGTCCAGTCTGGCGAATAGTCAGAAAAGGATTTCGTAAACAGGTGAGTCACTGACAGAAGATGGATAATGATTTGGTTGAGTTGACCTTGGTGGTGGTTGTATACCTGTTTATTGCTAGGTTATTAGTTGTTATAAAAAGGTCATTACCTTGAATGACCTTTAACCCCCCAAATAGCAGGTTTTAGTGAGTTTTTTTGCAATTTTGCGCTGCGACATGCATTTCAAGAGTGAATTGCGCCAAAATGGCTAGAGATAGACCAAGACAAGCTGCGAACAAGAACTATAGGCTCTCGCACGTCTCATGAGCATTAGCTCAGATTTCTTGTTTCAGATGCTGTGTAGCTGCAGCAATGCTGTCAGAACTATATATTTTCTTTGATGTCCAGGTTAAATATGTGGAATACATTCCCTGGTTCTCCGAGAGATTCGACTTTTTTATTGACACTTTTAAATGCTATATTTATTTGAAGAATTTTCTGTTTGCTTTTTTTGTCAATAATGTTACGGCACATTGAAAACATTTTGTGTGTTGTCTGCATTGTTTAAATTTATTGGATATTGTTGTCATTCATTGTAATAGGTTTACTGGCAATCCTAATGCAGCTTTGAAGTATTTCAACAAAGCTCGTAAAGACTCTGTCTACGGCTACTCGGCGACTTATGACATGGTTGAGATCTGTCTTAATCCTGATAATGAGACAATCGGTGGCAGCGTGTTTGATGCCGGCGATCTCGATCACGGGTCAGTGACTTTCATTACTCACATACTTCTAGCAATAAGTAAGTAGGTAAGTAGTCTGCATTTGTAGTGCGCCATATGTCAAAGCAGACATTTGTGTTGTAGGCACGATGGTAACAGTTGTTAATTTAGCAAAAATAAATTTACGATTTTAATTAAAAACCAATAGTGGTAAAATGCATGTTTTTGTTTAGCCACTTTATTGGTTATTTTTGCTAGTTTGTGATTTTGACAGTGCAAGCTTGTCATTCAGCCGACAAGCTGGTGACTTCGGCTGTTTCAAGTGCATCAGTTTCGCCAAGGCGTACATCTCTGCCAGTTGAGGCCGGTTCACACTAGCCGTGTTCACGGGCCGTGTTTACGGCCCATGTGCGCGGCCCGTGAACAGGTTGCGTTTTTTTCCACCTGTGTTCACGGGAACACAGCCCGTGGACACGGCTATAGTGTGAACAGGGCACCCGTGAACACGGGCTGTGTTGAGAAAAACATGAACACGGGCCGTGTTGAGAAAAAGCATTGTCGTGCAATGTTTTTTCTCAACACGGCCCGTGAACACGGGTAGTGTGAACAGCGCATTCGTGTTCACGGCCCGTGTAGGCGATATATCAACCAATCAGAAAATACCTTTTAAAAGTGTCAGCATTGCGAATAACGTAAACACGACATCATTATCGTTGACATTATTATATTGTTTCCCATTTGTGAATTTCGTATTATTGTAAGTAGGCTATATTGTAGAAAGTCTACTAACATGTCTGTCTATGTGAAAGACTCAGCTGTTTCCGACGTCTTTAACAGACAATCTTTGCACTGGTGTATTGCTTGTCTCACTAGCCAATGTCAGTGTTTTCTTTAGTTTTATGTATAACGCAATGAATAAAAATGTAACGAAAACAATATTTTTATATTAACTTTGTCAATTTTTTTGGCAACATTGCACTTGAAATACTATATAATATTAAGGCGCTGCAATGACACGGCTCATGCACACTGCCGGTGGACACGGTCCGTGTTCACTTGGCACAAAACCAACAACTGTGAACACGGGCCGTGAATACGAGCATAAAATTTAGTCACCCGTGTACACGGACCCAACCCACCCGGGCAATCAAGGGCTGAAGTGAACTGATTTCGCTAAGAGCTGTCACAAAATGATGCATTTCGCATAGTGTTTTTTTACCTAATCAGAACTAAAAGGCCCTACATTTTATATAGCATGCATTAAAATTTTTTATCACAAAGAGTTCGGCAGAACATTGCTCAAACAAACTTGCTGAAAAATATGTTCAGTTACACTTTTGTCCCATGTATCGAGTAAAAGATACATTATTGATTGCACACACTGTATGTGGACTTGAAATAACTTAGGTAGGCCCTATATTGTTTTTGTGGTTTTTAGATCCGACAGCCTTGTAGTTGGCTTCAAAACAGCTGAGCGGCTTCTCATGGTTTGTACACCAGGTTTCCATGTTGGCTTAGTGCTGCCATATTGCAGCTGATGGTTTACCTTCAGAATTGAAAACTGCCACACCCGTTAGTCTTGCCGTGTGGAACGTTCGTGCCATTTTTGGTTGTTTAGTGCATTTTCGTTTTTGAGTTATGAGCTTGTATATGATGGACAGACAGACGGACAGACAGACAAGCAAGCAAGACCCATAATGCGGCCTATTGGGATGGTCAAATAATATATTCTCAATGGTGGTAAAATTTGCACATGTTTGCATTGAAATTATCTTATCATTCATCTTGATGCTTGCTAGTTATGATCTGTAGGCACTTATCTTTGCCTGCATGTCTTACTTTTTTCCATATAGAGAAGTCTTGGTTTAGAAGGCATTTGGATGCAAATTCCTGTACACTAATGCAATGTTGGTTTTAATAAAACGATAAATTCATGTGTTGCAATTTCTTGTAGCATATGTGTTGCACTGAGGCACCGTGACAGTGGCTAGTGAAAACATTTGGAAAATTTGTTAATATTTGGTGAACGTATGACAGTTAGGGGTTTTCTTTTCAGTGTAACGTATGCATGTAATAGCAATAGTAATAATGGTAATAATCATATTTATATAGCGCCAGTATGCAGACCTTGCATAACGTGTCGGACTTGCAATCCTGAGGTAACTCAGAGGTGCAGGTTTGACTCCGCACCAGGACACTGCCGGGTAATGACCTTAGGCAAGTCGTTCACACACATGTGCCTCTGTCACCAAGCAGTATAATTTAGTACCGGCTTCACCGCTGGGACGTAAACAGGCACACTGCACAATGCACTGGCCCCATATCCGTGGTCTCGTGGTGTAAAAACTGTGTCTGGCTGAGGGCCTTAGGAAACGGAGATCAGCGCCGCCCTATGGGCCATAAGGCTCGGGAAGGACTTTAAGTTACGTTTACTTTTTACATAGTGTGCAGAGCTACAGAGGCATTCATGTATGTGTGTGGTCTGGTCTGTCAGGAGCTGCAGCCAGTGGTCGGTGATCTGAGGTATGCAGCGCTACACAGCATGATGCTTACTGTCACCAAGAACCCGCAGAATGTTCAGAAGGCTCTCAAAAACTTCCACGAAATACTCAACGTCGACGTAAGAATTTGCTGCATGTGGAGTTTTGCATTTTCAGAAAAATTAGAAGTTGTTTTTGAATATGTTGCATCGCTGAAATGTGTCAAGTGGGACTAAAACGACTCGTTCACTTATCAGTCGATCGATCAGTAGATAGATCATATCTTTTCTGTTTCTATTCATTCGTTCATTTCTTAGTTTTTTCCATTTATTATATTGTTTGTCTATTCTTTTTCGGTGTTTGTTTGTGCATTTTTTTCGTTTATCCATTATTTCTTTATTCATTCATTTATTTATTCATTGTTTCATTTGTGCATTCATTTGTTTACTTTTTGTTTCATTAATTCACTGATTTAACAACTGTGTCATGTGATTTACTGGTTGTTCCTTTGGTTAATGGACTGATTACTTGAATGAATGGAATGACTGATTTATTTACTCACTCATTTGTTCGTTTATTTCTTCATTCATTTATTCCTTTCTTTTTTTTAACGTCCATTCATTATTCATTCATTGCGTTTTCCATTCATTGATTTCTCTACTCATCCATTTCTCTATTTGTTTATTCGTTTATTCGTTTATACATTTAATTAATTAATTTATTTTTTCATTGATTGCAGTGGCATAGACAATGGGGGCAGGCCCTTCCGCCACTTCTCCAGACAAGACAATCACACGTCTAAACTGCACTAAATTTGGTCAGTTGATTTTCCGCAAAATGAGTAAAATTGTTGCCACCGGATCTCATATTTCACTGATACTATGCACAAAATTCGACTTCGGCCGTGCTCCGCCCCAGACCTCGCTGGGGGAGCTCACAGCACTCCCCCATACCTCCTGGCTGGATTTTGGGGTTTCTACTTTTAACGGGAGGGAAGGGAATAGGGAGGAAGGAGGATAGAAGGGAAGGACTAAATGGAAGAGGGGGAGAGAGAAGGGGAGAGAGAAAAGGAAAAGGGTCAAGACTCTCCCCCAGTTCACATTCCTGGCTACACCATTGACTGGTTAATGGGTTGATTGATCATGGGGGTGTGTCGTGTGTGCAGAAGAACAACGTGGCTGCAATGTACGGTGCTGCCGTGTCTCTCGTCATACTTCAACAACCGGACAAAGCTCGCTCACAGCTCAAGAACATCGTCGACATAACCTGGAACATTGAGGTCCGACGTCTGAGTTGGTTAATTGTACATTGTACATGTTTTGGGCATACATTGGAGGGTGAGCATGAGAGATGAGTAGAATTGTGGGACATATTCGTCTTAAGTACGACTTAACATACCAGTGGCTTTTGCATGGTAGCTTATTGAAGTAAAAGAAATTAATAATTTCTTATACAGTTGGTAGTGATCAACTGTTTAAAATAGTTAACTTTGCAATAATTTCTGATTATTTAATCGTCATTTTCAGTTCAAGTCTGTCATTGGTAATTGCTACAGAAAATGCATTTTTTTGTTATTTTACTAATTGAGTTAAAAGCTCTTATAAATGCACTGATTGTTGAGTGCTTTTTGATCTAGTCTTGTGATCAGACTAAAATGTGGATCTTTTTTTGGAAAAAAGCAGACGACTGAGATGATTTAAAATGCTTGTTGCGATCTAATTGTATCTATTTCATAATCTCTTTATTGATGTGACTAATCAGAATTTCAACAGTTAAACGCCATTTGGTTTTTACAAATTTTAAAGCATTAATTGTGTGATTAATCGTTAGTTCCTGCAGCCCCGATTTCTTGTGGATCTTAGTTAATGGAATTTATCAAAATGGAATTATTTTTGAGGTTCGGAGAACCGGATTTGAGATGAAGTAACATCAGTATGTATGACTACTGTGTTTAGGATGCTGAGAATCTGGAGAGAAGCTGGTTACTGCTAGCAGATATCAGCATCCAGGTTCATTTTCGATGACGTCCGTAAAAGCTCAGCTGTCGTGGTTATGTGTAAACAAAGAAACTTCTGCAAACATGTTTCGCAAACGTTTTATGATTTTTTGATATACTGACTTTGTTTCAAACTTTGTTTTTTCATAACTTATTTTTGTTGTCATCAATAGTTGCAATTCGTCAGTTTTTATGTTAAACAAATGTTTGAATGTGAACGAATTACGTGCTCGGTCATATTGATTGTGGGCCAGTGCAGAGGCGTCTATTTCCCCTTGGACACAGTGCATAAACCCCCCTTTCATGTCAGACCTTTCAACGTCGAACCCATTCTACATCGTAGTTAGTCAGTTGGAACTTTTGTGCTTGAATACTACCTCCACTTGTATCACCTTACATGTGTTCAGTAAGTAAGTAAATTTAATTTATAAAGCACACAATGTCAGCGAGAAACTCACTGTCATTGGTAATTGCTACAGAAAATGGCATCCGAAAAAACATTGTTGAACACCATCAAAAAATGATGCTATTGTCCTTGAGATAGCCCACTGCCCCGTGGCCCTTAAAATCTCAAACGTCATTACCCCCTGTTCTTTTTCTCACCCCCGAGAAATGTTACATGCTTTGTGCACAGTCCTCAATGGGCGTGGATGTCCCCGTCTTATTGCTGTTGTTCTATTGTGCTGCTCTGTCTGTATTTAGAGTGGAAGAGATGACGCTGCAGCGCAACTGTTGGAACTTTGTCTAGAACACAACAGGGCACGTTTTTTTCATGTGCTGAAATATAACTTTATTTAGCTCTATGTGATTTTGGAGCTAATCTTTATTGAATATAAAAAATATAGTTCAAGTTTTGTTTTAGGCATACTGATTTCGAAAACATTTGAAATTCTTGTGATTTACTCAGTTTAGATCTAGTTTAGACTAGTAATTTTAAAAAAGTATTTATGTGGTTATTCGGACAGGCCATATTATGCATTTTGTCTGACCGTCTGTCTGTCTGTTCTGTGTGTGCTTCTAACTCAAAAACGAAAAGGTGCAGAGAAACCAAAATTGACGTGGATTTTCACAAGGCTCAAGGCATCTCATTTTTCAGTGTAAATGGTCAAAAGTCAGGAGGACGACCGAATAATATTTTGGCACTGGGCTGATATGTTAGTGCCGACATGTTTCTACCAGTAGTTTTTATGCGCGAAACATTCTGCTGTCTGCTGCGCTTGCTAAACAGGCCTCCACCTCCGATTTCACTGGTCTTGAACCAACTGTTGCAATCAGTGAAGGCCTCTCTACCATCTACAGCTCTATTAATGAATGGACTGTACATGAACAAAACAGAATGTGGCAAGAACTATCAGGATGCAGGCAGGCTAAGTACTTCTTACACGGATTTGACTCTTCACGAGCTCGATATGCTCTTAGACTTTCCAGGAAGCATCTAATTACCCTAGTTGGTATACTCACTGGTCATGCAGATCTTAATCGACACCTTTTTATTATGGGTGTAAGTCAGGATTTGAAATGTCCTTTCTGTCAAGAGGATGAGGATACATCTCTACATTTCATTGCCCAATGCAGTGCTTTAATGCTTCTCCAGAAGGAAATCTTTGGAGACTATACTATTTCGTTAGACATCTTGAGTAATATCCATTGGTTTCTCATCTTGAAGTTTGCAAAAGCTTCCAAGAGGTTCTATCGACCTTGAGGTCTGTTGGGGTTGCGCACTGGGCCCATGAAGTGGCCTCAGCACAGGGTGGCCGCTTATGTGGTCACGCTCCTCGCAGGTAAAGGTCAAGGTGAAGGTGAAGGCATTCTGCTGTCGCACGTTTTAGCTATGGCTTGGGCGTCTGTCCGTCTGTCCATCCGTCACACTGCTGTATTGTATCAAAACGGTGCAAGCTGAGATCACCAAATTTTCACTGTTGGCTGCCTCAAAAACTCTAGGTTATCGTGATGAAATTTCATGCTCCTGGGTGACGGGGTTCCCCTCGAACGAGGGCGTCAAAGAGGGCTATCCCCTTTAAAAGACGTTATTTTGACGCTATTGGTTCTTCTGGTGTGAAAACGGTTGCAGATAGGTACAGATATGTTGCTTATCATAACAAGCACTGGCCATGGGCTTTTTAGTTTCATCAACAAGGATGACCTTGAACGACCTCGAACCCCAAAAAGAGGGATTTTGGTGAATTTTTTTGCAATTTTTGGCTGCAGCGCACATTTTAAAACCAAATTGCGATGAAATGGCTGGAAATAGACCAAGACAACCTGCATATAAAATTTTTAGCATTAAATGTAGATTTTAGCAGTCCACGTCTCGACCCTCTAGGTTCAAGGAGGCCTGTGCAGACGGGCGTCAAAGACAGCGACCCCCTTAAAAAGTGGTTATTTTGCCGCTAATGGCTCGTGTAGCGTGAAAACGGTTGCAGATATGCACAGACATGCTGTTTAGCATAACACTCAATAGTGACGGGCTTTTTAAATGTATCAACATCGATGACCTTGAACGATTTTGAACCCCCAAAAGGGTGTTTTAGTACATTTTTCACATTTTCACAGCCAGAACTAACGCGATTTAAGATTTTTCAGGTTTTTTCCCTGTTTGATATTGCTGTCTCTATAGCTGTTTGCTCAACATGACAATTCTGCGAGTTTAACTCTATATTGTTGTTTTTTTTTTGTTTTTTTTTTTAATTTTTGTCTACCAATGTTTGTTTGGTGAAATAAAGATTATCATAAAGCTACCTAATAAAAATACTTTAACTTAGTTTATTATCATAAACCAAAATTAACGTCTTTTTGTTTAAAGCTGCATGCAAGACACAAGTATTCTAAATATTTAAAAAGCTGCACAACTTAACGTTTAAATTTTACACTGTGCATGGACATACTTTAGACGGATCTATTCATTAGTCATTTTTGCAGCTTATTTGTAATGTGATGCTAAAAAGTAATAAAATTCGTTTATATTTGATAAAGTTATCACAAATAAATGGCTTACTTTTTTCTTTGAAACGATGTACAATTATAAACAAAGGTTACAGTGTTCAAGTAGGCCTATGTATTCGTCGGCCAAGTCCATTCTACGCACCTCGTTTTCTTTTTAGTTTTCTAACATTAAGTGTTACATGTAGAAAACACTTGTTTTTGTTTTGCAATAAACAGTTCAAACGATACCTGAAAATTTTTCTGGCACTCCGACATTTGTAGTTTTATGATTATCAAAAAAGGCTAAAAGTCGACATCATGCAGTTTCGGACCGACGTTGGTATAGAACCACAACGTAATTGACTCGTGGTAAGTTTGCTCTGGTAGCCTATAGTAGGCCTATGCTAAAAAGCGATAGGTTACGTCAAGAATACTGCGACATTATTTTTCATCTTGAACTAAACGAAAGTGAATATTATACGTTCACTTGGCGAAATCGTCAGGAAGTGAATTTCTAACATAAATAAAGCGATATCCAAATTGCGAAAAAACGACTTTAGTATTACAATTTTTTAGTTCTAGTTACAAGTTACTGAAAATTCTTATTGGCATTCCAACACTCGTAGTTTTATGATTATCAAACACGGTTGAAAGTCGACATCAGTTTCGGACCGACGTTGGTATCGAACCACAGCGTAGTTGACTCGTAGTAAGTTGGCATTAATATAACTGATGCGGTGCTTAACTGTTGCTAAATTCACAACATCATCATCAGAGCGACTTACGTCGAGTACGCCGACGACAAGCTATTGCGAGAGACGAGCAGGCAGCTAAGATGTCCATTCGCCTCAGTCCCGAGTCGCCGCTGTGCCGCCAGATGATGGCGTATCGGGTTGCAGCGGCTGGCCTCCGGTCGGCGAGCACATCTAATTGGTCTCGAGCGGCCCGGCATCCAAGTCGCATTCAATTCTCGACGACATGACTTAGCGGTCGCCGGCGCCAAATCGGCGCTTAGCGGCGGTTCGGCGAGCGTCGGTATCGGCGCCGATATAACGAGTAAAAGCTCTGCGTTAACGACCTTTGCTTCCTGCGTCCATTAGTTGGCGTCGTCCGGCGCTCATCCGTTCGTTTCGGCGCCGACTTTCGATCGGCGACCGACGACTGCGCCCTTCGACCGGATTAAAGCACAGTGCAGCGATGACGACGGCTATGAGCGCCCAGAGAGCGAGCGGTAACTAGCCCAACTACGCAGCGACCACAGTAAGTGACTTGCCGTTACGACCGACAGGGACTCACGCGTAATTGGAGAGCTTTCCCTTTTCGTGTAATTAATTGTTTTTATCCTCGCATTCATTCGTCTGATCTGCCGTGTCGGCGAAACAAGCATCCAATGTCGTTATATACAACTGCTAGCTGATTTGTCGTGCATTTTAATCCACCGCGCAGAAACGGATATCGCGCAAGAAATAAAAAGACCATATACACTGTGTCTCAAAAAACATCCCGAACATTTTCGACTGTAACTTGAACAAGAGTTATTAGATTTTAATAATTTTGGTATGAGTATTCCCGCGACAACTAGCCATCAAATAACAGTTTAGTTTTCCACCTCACCCATCATCTGTTTCTGCACACTACCTGGGGAATGCAGAACCAACGAAATATTACATTTTACCCAGTTTGGTATCATTACTTGATATAAATAATGCACAGGAACACATTTTGTTAAAATTTTTGGCACACTGGCTGACATTTCATCTAATTGTTTTTTTCAACTGCTTGCAGTAAAATTGCTCGAAATGTCAGCCCATTGTGCAAACGCAGACACGGAGACGATTTTTCTATGCATTGACAGCACTGGTAATAATGTTCTGCTCCAGACTAATCCTGACTTCGCCAGTTGCTTCTTGAATTCGTAAAAATTCCTGAACGCTATCTGGTAGACACACTGCTGCATGGTAGTCAAACCTTGTAATCAACTAATTGATGCGGGCCACAGATGTGGATAGATAGAATTTATCAGGGTTTTACATCAATTTCAATGCGTATTTTGCTTGGTCAGATTTCCCCAGGTAGTGCAGCAACAGACGTTGGATGAGGTGGGAATAGCCAGATGTGTCATAAATATTTGTGCCAAAAATTATTAACATCTGTTAATTTTTTCAAGCAACGATCGATAATATTGGGGATGTTTTTTTCACGTTTTTGTATATTTTAACGCATATTTCGCTTGGTCCGTTTTCGTAGGTAGTGCAAAAGCAGACATTAAGTGAGGTGAGAAACGAAATGTTCATTTGATGGCAGGTTGTGTTAGGAATATTCACACTAAATACATTAGAATCGGATACTTTTTTCTCAAGTTAGAATCGAAAATGTCGGGAATATTTTTTCATACACAGTGTATTTAGCAACATTCGCAACATATTCAAAGATTATTAACGAAAGCTATTAGATACTGTTTTTTACATTTTACTATAAAAAGAGTTTAGACTAAGCTACACTATTATGTCGTTTTTATCATGAAGAACTTTAGTGTGATTTATAATACGGCGTCAGTAACAACGAAATTATTTTCTCACGCTGATTTTATTTTGGACAATACGCTTGCGTTTCTTCGTTTAAGTCTATTTAAGATGGTTAAACTAGCTTCTGCTTTAATGTTTAAATTTATTAACGACTTCCTGCCAACAAGTTGATGGTAGTAGCATTATATAGCAGTTGCTATTGATACAAACGAATTGACGTGCTAATTGTGTGTATTATTGATCCTCCAACAAACTGCACGTTAATCTTCAGAAACGATTCGTTTTGTGCGTGTACACCGCGATGATTCCGTCCGCTAAACGGTCGATGCGCGCGCTTCATTAATGTTGCATCAGCGGCTTTTGAAATATTTCGCATCGTGCACGAGACGGCGGTGTCGAGCAAGCTCTCAGGGCGTCTGTCGCCAATCGTCCGCACGTTGTCGACGCAGCGGCGAATAAATCTCGAGGTCGAGGTGACGGCATTAAACCAAAGCGCCGCGCGCACGCCGAAAGCGCGCCCAATTTGTCGACAACGCGTCCAGACGCTCGGACAGCAGGCCGGGCGCGCTGTGACGACTCATACTTTTCTGACGCCGCACCGCTCAGCGCCTCCTCGGAAAAAAGTTTCGACAGAATCCGCGGAGACTGACACTCTGTCAGCGAGCGTCGTCAATACACTGGACGATCGTAAAAGAAATGGCATAACGTATGGCGCTCGTAGGCCGGCCGGTAATGGCCGTGTGGAACAGCGTCGGGAGCCGTTTGGTTAATGGAGACTGGAGCGCTATGGCGAAAGCATCATAATGTTTGTTCGTCACGCGCCGATGATATATGGCGTCAACTCTGTCGCATCTCAGTTCTCAGCACACACTCACAGACACTCGGACGCCGAATAAAAGAACTAGCATTCACAAGTAGCCGAATTCGCTGCGAGACTTAACGGCCGCCGTTCGACGTCGCTGCGGACCACCGTCAGTGACAATGTATACATGCAATTCTGACACGAGCTGTGTGTGCCTCTGTTACTCTGTTACTCTATTTTCGTAAGCGACAATTGTTATTCGTCTTCAGTTGTTCGCGTCGGCATCTGCGACAGTCGCAAAAAGTACAGAAGTAAATTTTGAAAATTTGCATACACTCAACGAAAAGTAAAAACAATACAATGCATAAATTTGGAGATATTTTGTTTGCAATACATGATTACGACTATACGTTTAGATGCACAGACACACGCACACATTTGAAGTAGGCATATACAATTTTAAACCTGCTGTCAAACGATGACTTAGTTCGTTTGTAAAAATACATTACACACAGTCTTTACCTCCAGTATTCGGACTTTGAATAACGAACTATTAAAACATTTCAAACAACATTTACATGTATATATGCGACCCTATCAAAAGAGTCCGTACTATGCATTACAGTCCCTGCGTACCGGTATGTCCTGTTCTGCACGAATTTGCATGCAACTTAAGAATTAGCATAAATCATCAGGAACTTAAGAAATCGTCGCCTGTCGCGTATAACTCATTTCGTAGAACATCAAACTCTGCAGCGTCTTTGAACAGCTAGCGACACCTCGCGCTGATCACTGCAGTCACAACAAAGACTACGACACCGGACCACACACGTTGCAGACGACTCAAACCACACACACGCAGAGACACGTCCAGTCGACAGATCGTCGCACGACGCCGCCATGCACCCACCACGCACAAGTCGTTGTCCGGTCGCGTCTCGTCGTCAAATGACGCGTCCGTCGCTCGCTGTCAGTGGCGGAAGCGGCGGCGCGCGTGATTGCTGGAAAATTGCCGGTCGCCTCATTATATCGTCTGTCTCTATTAGAGACTGAGACGACGAGCGGGCAGGTCGCGTGTGCGTCTAACCGTTCTGTCGACCGTCCGTGCAACTCGTAATGAGTTCAGCGTTCATTCGTCTTCATTCCAATAATGGCGAAGCGCTCGACCTCTTGCCGTCCATCCGGCCACTTCATTATGAGCGCTAAGCAACTACTCGTTTGATCGGAATCTACGCACGTCGTCCTGCACCGATGCCAGCCTGCTTGCCACCAGGCGCACTGTCAGTCGCCGGGCCGGTAAATACCCACATACATTGTTGTGCACGTTGCCGAATATTAACGGCTGCGAAGACGTCGCCCGGACCTCGCGTGGGTAATTGTCTAGCGGCGGCATCCGCTGGGAGCTGTTTGTGCAAGAGTACGATGCCACGTGACTGGCGTTATTCACTAGCTTCAGCAGCCTGCCTACAGCTGCCATCATCTACAACGCCGCTAATGTATTGTTGTCGCACGACTTCCTGTTAGTCTGTTACTATAATCCACGATTACTGTACGACGTCTTTATGCCTTAATATACACACCGACTCGCTGATACGCTAATGCAGCTGAATAGAATAGGAAAACTGAAAATGGCGCAACGTTCTTGATAATATTATCCGTTTATTAATCTAAACCAGTAATTGATAAATTTAGCACATCTCACTCCTACTATGTAATGCAGAAGTATGCAACAACCATCGAAAACAGCATTTCATAGCAAAAGCATGTAGACCCTACGTAAACAACTCTGAAGTACACATTATCTAATATCTTTGTAAAAGTTTACAAAACTGGGATATTAACTGAGTTTTAAAGTAGATAGCTTCAAAATCCTTTTTTAAGTAGACTGCTGGGCTATTTTAATGAGCATGGCTTACCTACTTCAAGTTTACTTATCCTAACCATTATCATACACAGTTGATATCTCAATTTTAACAATGTGCGTATAGAAAAACTGCAGATGTGCAGATAAGAATGTTGCACATTTATGTGTGCTAGTGCTCAGTGCTCTATTGCAATATTAGTTGTCGATACAGATAGTTACGAAAACGTCATCAGCATTCGCTATTACATAATGTGCTAACAACTTGTCCAAAGTACGCTGCAGCATTATCACAAATTCGTTATCTTTCTAACAGCGCGACCGAGTCTCAAGTGAAAAGGCTGTGATGTTCTGCTGAGAGAGGCAGCCACGCCTGCGCACTCAGCACTGAATTAATAAACTGCTGCTGCTGCTGTTCATTGTGATTGGCTGCGACGACCGAACCAACGCATTGCTGCGGTTCGACATTAAGTCAATTATGCCGCTGTTAGTTTTCGTAAATCAAAATTCGTCGCGTGTCGCGCCGATCGCCGCCCGGGGGCCGCGCTTAACGACGACGGATAGCGACCAATGCAGGAATCGAGTGTAATCACCGCGAACCGGTGAACCCTCCCCCACCCACTCCGCCCGCGGTCCCTGCCTGGCAGCGTCACTACGGACGTCTCGGTGTGCGGCGACATGCATCAACCATCGTCCGCCCATTATCGGTCGGTCGTCTTTCTCTCTCACGCTCCGCAGTCCGACTCCGATTTACTGCCGACCGACCGACCGTCATTCTGTGGTCGAGCTGGCGACTTGCAAGACGAACGAGGATCGATCGATGCTTGCGGGTCACGAGAAGACAGCGTGAGCGATCAACGCAGCTAAACGACCGTCATTGAGACGACGACCGGCGGGAGAACAGGCGACAGCGGACAGACGACGAAAATGGAAGAAAGAATCTGGAGATGTAGGCTATCGGACGTCATTGTCATCAGTGTCATGTGACTGGAATCACTGGCATCACTGCTAGTTATGCACGACCCGGCGTCTCCAGTCGTTTTACGCAATTGCAGTCTCAAATGGGAAATGTTATGCACGCCAGCTGGTTGTACAGCTGCAACTGTTTTATTTATACCGGCAATTGCAATAATTGAGATAGACATGGATAAGCTGCGAATGAATTTTTTAGCATTGAACGTAGATTTCGAAGGTCCTAGTCTGGATTTTCTAGGTTCTAGGAAACCTGCGCACGAGGGCATCAAAAAGCGGTACCCCCGTAAAAGTCATTACTTTACCATTGTTGGTCAGTCTTTCGTGAAAACGGTTGCATGGGAATGCTGCCTATCACAACAAACACTAGTGACGAGCTTTTCAGTCGCATATCAACATCGATGACTTTGAAAGAAAATGAACTTCGAAAATAAGAGGTTTTTCATTGATTTTTGCGATCTTCGGCTGTTGTGCACACTTTAAGAATGAACTGCGACGAAATGGTTAGAGATAGACTGACAGTTTGTGAACAGAAACTGCTATAGGCTTTCGCACGTCTCGTGAGCATTAGCTCAAAATTCTTGTTTTAAATCCTAGTTAAAAGACCGACAGTAATTGGTCTAGTTATTTGCGTATCGCGTGCGGCATGTATGTAAATCGTTTTTCGTCTATATTGCAAATCGGTGTATATAGTTAATGACGAGAAACGATTAGACATCTCAAACGTCAGCCGCGAATAGTGCTGTCACCTCGCGAATGCAACGGACTGAATCCCGTACATATCTTAAACCGAAGCTATAATAGTGAACTATGAGTGGTTTGTTTTTTCGCCCACTGCTCACTTCCTGTGAATAAACCCCTACCAGATTTTTATCAAAGTTAGTTCATATATTACCAAGATGAAACTGATCTTTTCGCTCCGAGTTGTACTTTGTTACTGCAGTCATTCAGCAACGCTTTTGTCGACGTCGTCTTGATCGGAAATTCGAAATTTGATGTCATAATTTGTACGCTATTTTTTATATTCGTAGAAATATAAGTATTTACGGTTTTGGCAGCTACATTGCTATTATGCTGTATTCGGTTTTTGTCGACTTCGAAAATATTGTCTCACTACTTACCGCCAAAAAATATTACAGCTACGTTCGATTCAAATAAAATAGGTCTATAACGACGGAACATGTCGTATGATAATACTGCATGTCTTTAGAGTTAATCGGTTAATAGTCGTGGTGCAATATCGTGCAATTTCATGCAAGAAAAGCACACAGGAAATTAATCTGAAATCGACGGCGTACTGTCGACCGACTGGTCAGCGGGCGGGCGACGGGAGGCCGTGTCGTTAGAAGGAAATAATGACGAGCGTCGCGTGAGAAGTTGGAGACCAGTTTGCTTGCACGACCGGCAAGACAAAGACGAAATCCGATACGTTGGCTAGCGCCGTTGTCTCCGGCCAATTACGCCGTTGTCAGCCTCACCGCATATCCATCAAAATTAGTCGTCGGCGCGACGACGCACTAACATTGTCATTAAATTACAGCGCACACACCTACTGTAATGACAACAGGCGACCGGCGAACTGCACGCCAAGATGTGTTCTGCTCACGTCCGATCCACTTCCGTAACGAGATAAACAAGATCGCGATACTTAATCCGGAAAATATTAACGTCGTACCGGTGCCGGTGCCGGCGGCAACATCAAGTCGGTGTATATGGCTTGGCTCACTGTACCAAGGGTCTGTGTCGCACGCCTGCGCCGCCCGTCGGTTCAATTAGGTGACGTCGCAGTCGGTCCACTCGACACGGCTGCGCCTAATAAACTAATGGGTTTGCAATTACCCGGCTCCACCGTTACGACATCAAGGCTGGCCGGATCACGCCCGTTTTGCCGAGGCGCATCCTGACCAGTTTCTTGGAATAGCGCGGAAAGAGCTAATGTGACAACGTCTTCGTCGGTCGGTCGGATAGGGTCGCATAAGAACCATTGAAGTTGAACACGTGTCCCACGCTAATTGTGCCAGCCTGGCCACCGTTTCTTTGGTCACTTTGTGTGCGAGATTGACGAACGGTCTGTCGACAGATTTCCGTTACAATCACGAGGAATCAGATTATAACGCTCACTGCAAAGGGCCAGTAAGTGCATGATGACTAGATTCAAACGTTATTCGAGTTGACAGACCAGTTGACAGACACTATGACTAATATTTTTCTTACTGTAAAAAATGAAGTAAAAACAGTTGCTAATTTTAATATCAAATATAAAATAATAAATATTTTCTGGCTTATATGTAAAAATACAACAGAATCGAAGCATTTTGCAGCCCTGTAAAGTTTGGCCAAGTAAATTTTGCGGTGTGAACGTCACATGTAAATGGTGCACAAGTTGATTTGTGACTATAATTACTGATTTTTCTTACGCCGACTATCTGCAACACTAGCTGTGCCGATGCTGTTATAACTTATTTTTTCACGAGGTATGAAATTAAGATAATCGATACATTACTATACTATAATTAACAGATTATGCAATTTTCAGCTGAGGATCGAGCTTGAGTACGTGGGCCTATGGTTATTAATAGTGCATAAATGAAACACAATGGATCATAATGAGCCTATTAATTTCTCTTACAATGCAGCATAATTGCTTCATGTACGCAGTCAGTTCACGGAGGGCAGCCGGTTCAGATTAAGGTGGGCAGTTTTGCGTTGAAGTACCTACAGTTCCGTGCAGTGATAAAGTCTGAAGATGAGATAATGATGTGATGACACACTGCAGGTCTCAAGACGGAGCAGTTGGAGTCACGAGCGATCGCACGTGCCTGTATATAGCAGCGTCATCACGCAAAAACTCGTCATCGTTAGCCGCGTACACCGGCCGGGGCACCGACTACATGAGTCGGCCAGGACCCCCGTCAAGCACGAAATACACGCCAGTTAAATTAGATATCGTCTCATAATGTCTCTCGATCAATTCTATAGCTCGAGTATACTCCCGGTCGGGTTCGTCGTCGACATGCGATGGCGGCTTGCGCTGGCTGGAATCAGGTGCGCTGCTGAGAGTGGCTGGCTGATAGCGCCTGTATGACGTGCATATATCCAGTGGCGGATCCAAGGAGGGGCTTTCCATTTCCCCCTTGAGCCTCTATGCACTTCACATGCTCTGCTGAATTGGTAATCAATAAGTTCGTGTATCAAAATATGATTAGAATTATCCCCACCAGATGTAATATTTTGAAGCTAAAATGCACCAAATTAGATTTTACGAGGGCCATCCCAAAAGTTTCCGGCCTCGACGTATTAGACAATAATATTTTCCACAATCTATACATCAGTGAAACGTACATCCTTTACAAACTATAATGAGTCGGTTGCGAATATGACGTTGTTGCAATTTATGACGTCATATAGCTCTAAACCAAAACGATTTGGAGCGCTAACGCAAACAGCATAGAATCAGGCTCACTGTTACATGACAATTTTCCAGTCTGTAGTCAAGTGTACCAAAGTGGAGCCTAGTGCCATCTGATTTTGTGAAAGCCCTAACAAATACGTTTTTGAATTTCTCATTTGCATATGTGAATATGCAATAGCCTACATTTGCGCTAGCCGCAAATAACAGCATTTGAGTCAATTAC
>Ga0056128_1000531_pt1 | contig 34931 bp, 26 predicted proteins | sample WorMetLIZISLAND2_FD_71113 | JGI IMG/M metagenome (GOLD analysis project Ga0056128, IMG submission 71113) | Marine gutless worms symbiont microbial communities from Max Planck institute for Marine Microbiology, Germany - Olavius geniculatus... ...
TTACAGACTTTTTAACATGACCGCCTACCGATTTTTCAGCATTCAAAAATGTTCCGGCTACAACACCAATTTAATAACATCGTTGAAACAACACAGTTAACTAATGATCAGATGCCAGAATTTCATTGTCACTGTGAATGTTCGAAGTGTTCACCACCAGCTCCAAGCTACAACACCAGCCTCCAGTCGCCTTGTTTGAAAAATCTTTTATAACCCTGTCGATCAGTTGCCCCAGATAACCTGAAACGCTTCCTTGAGTTCGCCGCTTGTTTTCGGCTTTGTTTTAAGCTCGCGGTAAGCCTCCAACATTGCACTCCATACGTGATAGTCCATTGGGTTAATATATTCGGCGAATTTAGAAGCCATTGGTCTTTTGTGATGATATCTGAACAGCTGGCCCACAGCCAGTTCTGTGCGCTGTATGGCGTTGCGCGCTGTGTGCGCTGACACGCTGTCCTGCTGGAAAATGAATCCAGTGGGCAGCCGGCGATTGCTTTAAAGGAACGATAATTTAGTGATAATTTATAAACAACATAAATCACATTTTCAACAGAATCACATTTTACTTGGCAGTCAGATGTAGAAGGTTTCAATAAATAAAGACGTAAAATTTCATATTAAAATCCCAAACAATTGCTGAGAAAATGGCGAAAAACTTTAGGGGTCCACTTTTTTGCCGAACCCTGTACAATGTATACTTAAGTGTCAAACAAATATGTGATGAAATTACAGTCCTATAAAAAGATACAACTGAACAATCACAAATCTTTCAACAATTTATAAGCTACAACACTCAGATAACAAGATATGTTACAACACAGAAAATATTTATTGAAAATTGTAATTTTAAAAAAATTACACATAAGCACTTGTAAAATTGAATTTCATTGTCACAATTTAAATCACTATCGCACAAATACAGTAAAATGTAGATATAAAAAATATTTATCATTAGCAAAATTATACTTTCCATTCTTTCTAATGCAAACTGCACCATTACAATCAAAATCATTACATTTTTATTTCTGATAAACACAAGTGTCAGAATGCAAACTTAAAAATTCAGTAATCACCTCATTGCTTGTTTTAACATCACCAAAATACTAGATAAAGTTTAATGCCATAAAATACCTCTAGAATGGGATATTTGTGGAGACGATGTTTCTTGCGATATCGACACCAGCGAATGTTGAATTTCACAAACACAGCACCCCATATGCCCTGCAGTTTAACAACCATTAAGCGACAATTTAGCAAATCACACGATAAACATTAACCATCATATACTCTAAGACAGCTTTACTATCTCACTTAATGCTTTAAAATGAGGCAGTAAGACTTACACTGAGTTTATGAAAGTAAGGATAAATAGCTGAAGAATTATTCTTAGGCTAAATGACAGGATGGCATTGTAGCAATGAAGTTTATTTTCAGAGCAACTTGGCAATTTTTGTAAACAGATCGGTCAATAAAAAAGTTAAGACCATGTGACTTGGACTTGGTGAGTAGCCAAGTTGACTTATAGACCTACCACCTAGTAAATGGCTCAGATATGGTGCTATAATCTGCTACATACAACAATTTACGAACCATAAACTGCTTTTGCACACATATGCATGAACAAAATATATATGAAAAACACAAGTTAATAACATGCGTTAAAACTGACAACATGCCAAAGCACTTACCCCAAATACACCTAGTAGAATAAAGGGCAGCAGTTCAACGATGTACCACTCGTTGTGGTACTCAATGTAAAACAAAACGAGATGATCATTCCCAAATGGATTAAATGAACGCAGCACGAATGCAGCGGCCAGCGCACAGAAGAATGACCGCCACAACGTCTTCATGGGAAAATAATAACTGACCTACAAAACACGGCAACATCACAATCAACTTGATGCAATATGCAGCCATCTGAACAAGCCACATCACGTTGCCTGTCCATTCTGCCATTGCACACAAACTACAAACCGGAAAATAAAAAACAGACAGAAAAACAAGTATGTCTAAGCGTTCAACAAAGCGAGGAAAACAATACATGTGCTAATTTTCAATACAAATAACCAAGGTTATGGGATAACCAAATAATATGTTGGCACATGTTAGTAAAAGATTCTGTTCCAAAAATACAAAAAAAAATCCACCTTCAGAAATTCTGCTGAAATAATTGCAGCATTATTCGCTGCTAAATAAATGCATGAAGTTAGTTGTACAATGTACAGACTTTGTATCCAACAGCAAACAACATATGCAAAAATCTGTATAAAAATAAACAAAAAATTAATGAAATAATACAACAGTGGAAAATGATAATGTGAAAATATTATTGTAATATCCCAGCATTGACAGAAATTATGCAAAAAATTTAGCTTGACTTGAACTACAATAGTCTTCTCAGAACAGTAAAGAAAAATCTCTAAAAAATCTCCGAGAAACAACCAGCTTAGTGAAGAAAACTGGAAAAATGTGCAGTAAGTTTTGCAGTCATCCTAAAATAAAAATGCAACTTTTTACCAGAATACCTGTAGTCAAATTTGCAAATAAAAACATCTGTGGTTCGGTGATGAAAGTCAAAACTCGCAAAAATGATGGACAAATCCAAAGCAGTGAAATGGATAGCAGAGACTAGGTATACGAACTTCTTCAAGGCTGAATAGAACGCCTCCAATTGGAGCACCAAATGCTACTCCAACGCCTGCTGCAGACGCAGCTGAAAGTATCTGTACAACAAACAAAACTTCATTCATACCAAAGAAATTATCTGTCCTGTTTCAATCACAGCTCCAAATATTTCTTCGACATCAAAAGATGCAGTAGGTCTATAGCTTAGCGTAGTGCTAATGCCTTGGTGTTGATCAATAATGTTGCTGTACACCCACAACACCATCTCTAAAAAAAGTCTAAATTGTTTTTGGCATAACTTTGTCAAATTTCCACCAACTTTGATAATTTTTGGCACAAAGATGGCCAAGATGATATTATTATGTACGGTGCACTCACTTACCATCTCACCTAATTTATGTTAAGGCACTACCATGTGAATCACAGATGCTGCAATTTCTGCATTACGTGGCGAGTATTCGTATCAGATGGCTCACCTTCGCATCATCAATTCGACAGAGGGTGCGACGTGATTTAATGATTTTGAGATATTAAATATTTTATGCTGAAAACAGCAGACAACAAAATAGCTGGCTGATGAGCTTAAAACACATCTAATCAATGAGTGAATGCATTTGATCAGTTGATCGTTGATTCTGCTATTAGCCATTGGCGTTGCATCTAAGCCATTGCATCTTTGTATGCGAAGCATACTTTGTCATAAATTCTAATTTGCAAGTGCATTGTTATACAAACTTATAATTCTGTTAAATAATTCACATTTTAGCGTATTTTGTGTCTAATTAACTCGTTACAGCATTTACTTGAGACAACAACTCAGCATTATGCAACAATTTGGAGCATCTATGTTTCACATGGTAGTGCACTGACATAAATTAGGTGAGGTAGAAAATGAGTGCACCTTACATAATTTTGACGTCTTACCCATCAAAGTGAAAAAAATTATTAAAGTTAGTCAAAATTTCACAAAGTTATGACAAAAACAATTTTGACTGCTTTTTCCTGAGACACTGTGGTTTTCATAGTCCAAATGATGAGAGACAGTTCAACCCTCTCAGTATATAACCAACCAAGCAGGTCAACTCATCTTCATACACCAGGGTGGAAAAACCAAAAAAAAATTGAATACCAGCCCTGCCTGGCTGCAGTTAGCCCACCGCAGATTCACGTGTACGATCCCATATGGCAAGTGATGCTCCGTAGCTCTGTGATGGGTTTGCATGAAGAACCGTAACTGCCCACCCCTAAATTTTGGGCTGTCGGAAAACTGTGCAAAAATCTTCTTCTTGTTAGAAAATTTGTGTCAAAAAAATGCAGAATTTGGGGGTGAAAACTTCCATTTTGGAAAAATGCATAAAAAAATTGAAATTTTTAGCACCCAAAAACTCTTCTGTTGCAAATTTGCAACTGTCGGAATTCCACGCTGGTGGCGTGGCGTAGTTGGTAACGCGTTTCGGCTGAAATGAAGTTACTCTACGCTGGGCCCGGTTAGTACTGCGATGGGTGACTGCCTGCGGGCAGGTAAACCATCTCGGTGCGAAGCCTGCCAGCTAAGTCGACTCAGCCTTCTACCGTCCGTGGGATGGTAAAATGAGTAGTAACTCATTTACATGGGTTACGAAAGGTGGGGACCTTGGTACAGCTGACTGGGACTGCCTAGCCGGCCGCTGCGTCAGCCTGTGTCTGCAGGCTGCACACGGTAGCCATGCGGCAGGTGGCTCTGGTTAGTGACGAAAGCGCATTAGAGGCGTGTTTCACGATGACGGGCTATACAAATTGACGACCTTTTACCTTTACCACAGAAAGTTTGTAGTGTCTATCAGCAAACTGCAACTTCCTTCTCTGCCTACTTTTCTAACCCATGACACTGCTGGCACTCACCTGTTAACCCTTCCTTTCTTAGTACAAATAAAACTATAAGAAAAAAATTCTGACCTCTCGTTTCTTGGCTTCGTTGTTGCCGTACTTGGGGAAAAGATGAGCGAGGACATTGCCACAGCAAGCAGCAAGATGGACCAGCGGACCTTCTTTGCCCACACTCAGACCAGCTGACACGGACATCATCATGCACACGGACTTTGTGAGCAGAGTCCACTTGCCGAGGTAGCCACGAATTACAAACCCACTCAAGATTGTCTTCACCTAAATTAGCGATCGATTATCAACAATATACTTATAACAACAGAACAGTTACCAAAGAACACAAAGCCAAAGAGTAGATGCAGCCAGCTTCTTCCCTAAAAACTAGCCTAACCTCCTAATAAAACTGGTTTAACTAAAAAAAATCGATGTCAGTGTACAGCCGACATAATTATTCATTTATTCGGCAGCCATCAACATACGTTTTTTCATGCCTAATGTCAACACAGCCTCATCCAATTTTCAGTAAACAACATTGTGATAATTAGGTCCGGACATGCTGACGTTAGGATGTTTGCTTTATCTTTTAAACTAAAAATTGGTGTGCTGGTTAATCCTTCTCTGCGGAACATCCACAAAAACTTTCTCCAATATTAATCATTCTCAAGTTAAGAGCCCATAGGATAGACAAATGAATGGGCGTACAAGCAAAACTTTAAAATGCGACATATTACGACGGCTGCATAAAGCATAACGAAAACTGAGTAATATTGTTAATATAATTAATTAATTAATTATACAGCAGACAATTGCTGTGAACCAACTCATGACCAAATTACCAAGGATCATAGATACAACTGAATTTAGTAATTCCCAAATAGTATAGAAAAATTATAGTTACCTCAGAAATTCCGGAGCCACAAGCATACGGAGCAAATAGCCGAACTAATACAGCAGCAAGTAGTGCAAACATGAGAGCCGAGACAACATACATGACATAACTGATGACGTAGGACTTGGCTGCTGCACTAGGCATGATGCCAAACAGCTCCGGCCACGTCTGCCACTATCAGACAACACACTTGGGTATCTTATCTTACACAGAAGACAACAATGACTGATAAAAATATGACTCAAAAGAAGAAAACATAAGCGTTACTGGTAGAGAGCAGACAGCTGGATGGCTGGGTTTTAAGATAAAAAGGTCAAAGATGTCCGCAGTTCATAATGAGAGCCCATCTCAGAGCCACACGAGGTGCCACCAGTCACAAAAGATCAGACAGTGTTACCTGTTACTCGACACAGGTGAATGTCCCTAAGTTAACCGCAACGATCAATCAATCAATCAATCAATCAAAAAATAACCACTTACAAAAGTGAACAATGGTGTACAACACACCTAAAAACTAAAATAAAACCTAAGGATAATGTACAAAAAGTAAAAACTACTCAGAGATAAAAAGCTCACTGAAACAGTAAAGTTTTTAAGTTTTGTTTGAATGATGCAGTGTCAGATAGTTCTTAAAGTGATGGAGGCTGCGGTTGAGTGAGTGAGTAAAATTTAATGTCCCGTCCGAAACAGTATAGGTCATTTCGAGGATGGCCTTTTCAGGCATCGATGCACATACAGTCCACACATAATAACGAAACAAAAGTTTAATTTCTACAATAACAGAACAGATAGTTTAACCTTTACAGAAACACAAACCCAAAAAATGACCTAAACCCAAAATTGTAAGAACTCTGCATTATATGCGTGTATACGTAAGTAACAGTAATGACAGTTCTAATAAAATTCGCACTTATCCTCCAGACAGTCATCAATCTCAGAAAGCTGTCTATTGGAGGATGGAGGTTGGCACTCAATTTAGTTACCCCAAACGATGAAAGGCTGAATGCCCTGGCTGATTGGTCATAATACTGAGATAGTTTTTACGCGCAAAGGCAGCTACTGCTTTCAGCACATCTTAGCCATTGCAATTCTGTCTGTCTGTCCATCTGTCTGTCTCTCTGTCACATGAGTGGATCAGTCAAAAATGGTGCAAGCTAGGATCACCAAATTTTCACCGTTGGCTGCCTGGAAGACTCTAGTTTCAAGAACCATAAAGCTTTTCGATAAATTTAAAAGGGGTCACCCAAATGAGGGTGCTAAATAAGAGAAGGGTGAGAAAAATTTGCAATTTTCAGCCAATAAGTCACTGTAGCTCAATAACAATGCGAAATAGGGCCTAGGTCACTATTAATTAGAGCTGTCAAATTAACACATTAATTAATGCGTTAATGTGTTGATAAATTAACATGCATTAAAAAAATTAATGCACAGGCACAAATTTATTTCACTTACATAATTCTGTGAAGTAAAAGTTCCAATATTCTGTTGAACTGCGGTTATTTGACAATCGAATAAATTCAAGTAACAAAACTGTGGCTGCCGTTCCATCACTACTGTAAATAAAAATTATTTAGATGACAGGCTAGTGGATTTCTATGCTAGTGGTGATGTCAGTTATTGCTGAAAAATGTGTTTCTATTTGCTTTCTAACTTTCTATATTCTACAGGCGGGGCCCCCCAAACGTCGTGCAGCCCAGGGTAACTTCCCACTAGTAACAACTCTGCCTTCTGACGGGCCTGGGTGCGTTAATAACGTGTTAATTAATGAGTTTAAAAAATTAATGCAGTGCGTTAATGCATTAAAAAAATTAATGCTTTGACAGCTCTACTATTAATCACTAATAAAAAGTCATACACAGGCTCTCAATTGCCACCGAATTCAATGACCTTGGATGACCCTGAATGCTAAAATAGGGGTTTTATGGATTTTTGTGATGATTCTGGGATGCGAGACACATTAGCAAATTGCACTGAAATCAATTGAGATCGCATAGAAAAGCTGAGTATGAAATTTTCAGCATTAAACATAGATTTCAAAGATCCAAGCCTCAATTTTCTAGGTTCAAGGACACCTGCGCACGAGGGCATCAAAGACCTGTACCCCTGTAAAAGTCGTTATTTTACCATTGTTGGCCAGTCTTTCATGAAAACGGCTGCAGATAGGCATGAGCATGCTAACTATCACAACAAGCACTAGTAACAAGCTTTTCAGTCGTATCAACATCAATGACTTTGAAGGACCCTAAACTTAAAGGGTTTTTATTAATTTTTGCGATTTTCAGCTGCAGTGCACGCCGCACACTCCAAGAATGAACTGCAACGAAATGGCTGGAGATAGACTGACAGTTTGTGAACAGGAACTGCTATAGGCTTATGCGCACCTCATGAGCATTAGCTCAAATTTCTTGTTTAAACCTGTCATCAGAGTCACCCATCGGAGTAGTAACTGGGCATGGCGCAGTGCAAGTTTGTTGATCAAGACTATACACTACACACTTATTTACCAGCACACATACTAGGTAAACAGTGTTTACTAAACACCGTGCAGCTTTCTGGCACTCAATCAGTTAAGTGATACTACAGTTAAATGAGACATCTTGAATGACATGGTATTCAATAATCTGAGTTCATCCTTTACTGGAAACACTGTCAGCGATTATTTGCAATGCAGCCATTGTTTTGCTACGCAATACAATTACATCAATTTGTTCAGTATCTTGTTTTCACCAAGTGACAATGGTCAAGGTGTGAATAATGACTACATGCAAAAAATGTGAACAGTATCAAATGTACTTGGCTAGTTATGTGCAATTTTGTTATGCACTAATCTGTGTAAATACCTATCAAAAACCATTAAAATTTTAAAAAATTCGGGACAAATATATAAGAAATGTTCCCTGTTTTTCCCCAAATTTAATTATACACACAACACGTCACAAGCTTTCCCAAATCCACACGTGGAATGTTGATAAATGGACCTGAGTGCAGCCTTCCTGGTCGAACGTTGTGTCGTTAGCCACCCAGCAGCACTGCTCACGATTGAGCCAGAATGCATCCATGCAGACTCCCTCCTTAATGTCAAACATCCAGCTTGTACCAATGTCAATCACAGCAGCACATACTCCTACAAGCATCAATCAAGTAACACTTAGCAGTAGCCAGACACTGTGACCACAAGCCATCTATGCATATCAATGAAAGCTGCAAACATAAAGCATTTCAGGTTCAAAACAGCCTCAATGGAAAGTTGCTATTAATCGTTAAAAAATGTAAATAACTAATAAAATTTTAATCGTGCAAGTTTCAACTAAAGTCGCATACATATTTATATATTACACATTAGAAAGTAAATTCAATGACATCACAACAGGCATCTGCAATCATCTTAGTCATCTGCTTTTAAATAAAAAAAGTTGACACTTTAGTCTGTATACAAAATGGGTTAAGAAAACAGTGCACTGTAAGAGTTTATAACTAAAAAATTAAATAAACAAAATGCATTTTTATTGGCAATTACCACAGTAAGCTTTTAACTGAAATGAACAATTAGTTATATTCCGTAATTTACGTAAGGTTAACAGCTAAAAATTCAAATCATTACCAGTTCCATCCAAAAAATAACTTTTACCTGCAACACAGCCGACCAACAAGACACAGATCCACCCGGACCAGGCATCGTGTGCACTCCTCAGCTTCTCGAAGCACCTGCCAACCCGCCATCGGCCGACAATGAACCGATGTCGCATGCGGTCTCGGGCGATCTCTCGTTGCCAGTCAATCGTGTGGTAGTCTTCATACTGAGCAATGCCAGGTGGAAGATCTTCCAGAGGATCCAGCAATGTGTTCATCGAGCCTGTGCACAGAACAACTGGTGCAGTAAAAAACAGGTCACATTTATAATTTAATATCCTTCTAACACTATTTTTAAAACAATCTCAATCATAATACAGCAACAAATGGCAAACAACTATTTGAGAACCACTACTTGAAATAATGTAGCAGAAGTAAGTAATATCTTAAACTTTTTTTCACAACTGCATCACAGGCTACCTATAATAATGCATACAGCAGGCAACCAATTCTATATGAAGACAGCTAAAGAATACTATAAAATGCCAGACTGTATATTTCTACCATGTGGTCTGTCCTCGGCCTGGGTTGGAATAACATCGGGTGATGGCAGATCAACGTCTATTAACTCTTCATCAGAACTGTCAGGAACAACGTGACGACCGGTGCTTCGACTGAGAACACCAGCAGATGTGCGCCGATGTGTTACTGCTGTGCTCGTGCTCGGAGCTTCGTCCATCAACAGTGAATCCGTTTCCATCATCACATCCAGATGTTGCTGCTATTGCACTATTCAAACCTAAACAATAGATTACACTCTGCAAATAGAATTCAGTGACATTTTTCTAATTGTCACTCGACTTCAGGTGGTGCTCCTAATGACACTGATTACCAGTTTTCAGAAGGACTCATGTTTTACCGCAGATGTTTATCTTTTTTATTTCAACACGAGATCGCCGAGATGCATCAGCCGATCGGCGCAAAATTTTGCATGGGGATCGGTACTAGGCCGAATTTTATAATGCCGGTCAAATTTCAAGGGGGCTCTCCTCAAAGAAATTTCAAGAGCCAAAAACAGGCAAAAAATTTGGCCTGATTTCGGACGACTTCAAAATTTGGCGGCGAATATCTCCGGAATGCATTATTAAGATATATTCGAAATTGGACAAGTACATTTTGTACCGTGATTTCTCACGCATTGCGTGAAAAAAAGTTTGGTGAACTTTGGTCCACTAATCACAGAGATTAAGCGGTGAAATCGTACCCACCCAAATCGACCCATTCGGAAGACCATATTTCGGCCCATACGGATGCTGTGCCCCCAAATTTTTACACGTGATAGAGAATGACCAAGTCTTGCTAGTGCACCCCCAACAGGGATGTAAATCCCCCTTACAATTTTTTTCAAAGGGGGTCCAAAATTGGCTTAAAATTCAATGTATTAGATGCAAGATCTTTGAAAATGAAGGAAATAGGCTTATAAAACTTTACCACATGACATGCTGTTCAGTGGGGATGATAATGCAGGAACAACTTTCGCGGGCACCGCCCCATTAAATTTTGGGAGGGAAAAACGTCCAAAATTTAGTACGTTTTACGACAACTTTCGACTTTGACTGCGAATATCTTTGAACTGGACAGAGATGTGGTAAACGGCGTTATCAACCGCAATCTCTCCCACATTCAATAGGAAAAATGTGCAGAACTTCGGTCCACTAACACCTGATATCACGTGGCTAATGTTTACCTACCCTAAGTCGTCAGTGCGCGTTCTGCGTATGCTAATGCAATTGACTTCGGGCCATGTGAGCTTGCCACCGGAGGTATTTCACCCCCATAAATTTTTTCCCAATCAGACTTAGGGCGCCGAGCGAACTCACGTTGGGCTTTGCCCCAAATTTCTAGTTTCTACTATAACTTCAACAAAGTAACCCAAAGTTATATACTTTCATCCTTTTTGTTTCACTGATGCACTGTACCCTCTTTGAAATATATCCTTAGCAAAATCTCGGTGTCAAAATGTTTTCCTCAGTAAATATTAGATTCAGAACAGAACACCCGCAAAACATATTAAGTTAAACTACAGTCACAGTTGATGAACTTGTAGAAAGTACAATGTCTCGGACATTGTTTTACTCACTCACTGACTTACCAACAATCCAACTCGCATAGTGAAAGCCGGTGCTTCCTCATACTATCACCGTCAGTTATGAATATGAAAGTAACTGGTAAAACCTACTAACTTTATTGTCCATAACTGAACCTAAAATGGACACTCTTGACACATTCATTCCTGCAATAACTAGACTACTGCGTCTGTGCGCGTTACTTCATCATCATCCGTCTTAATTTGACACAAATATGCCAGCAGCGAGTACCACACCCACTGCCAAGCTGTGCCTACAACTTCCACTCAACGCGCTAATATAAAACGCTATCAGTAAAACATAAAATACAATGTTTCAGTTTAATAATATGGAAATGTTATGGCTAACAATCAACAACGATGCAGTTAACAATATTAACAAAATATTGTATGTTTATTTACAAATAAGACACCATAGATACTAGATAGTGGATTTACATACATCTTTACCACTCTATGGCGCAGTAGGGTTGTGCCATGTGAGTAATTTGTCAATATTTTGATAGACCCGTAAAAACCGCTTGCAAGACGAAGACTAGTGTCGCCAAATATCATGCAAACATTTCATAAATTGGTTAGTCTTGGTGTCAACGCTGACAAAAAGAATTCATAGAAAGTTTGAAAGACGCCACACAATTAACAAGACCGTTATGACCATCACCATTAAACTAGCTGAATTCAGCTGAGCCAAAACAAAACATTTAACAAATACCAATCGTGAGTCGTGACCAATGCTTGTGGTCATGGACCGGGTTAGACCATTGCCTACAGAATTACAGATGGCTCTTAAGTTAGTTGGTGACACTGGCTAGTGCAGTTGCTGTAACATCGGAAATGCAGAGTGGCGAGTGAGGCGATGAGTTTCGACTCGTGCGCATCGCACCGACCACTCCAGTCGGTGGTTGTTCAGGTCGCTCTCAAAATTAGGCCACCTTGCGAGCAGACGACCTAGTGCAGTGCATCAACCGCTTTTCAGCAGTCGCTCTAGGCTCGCTATACCGTACTGCACAGCGTAGTAGCGTACACCAGTCATGGCAGCGTAATTACTGTACAAGCAGAGCAGTGTAGGCCTGCCAACAGCTGCACCCGTTAGCCTGCAGGCTATTTTAGTGCTGTGTAATAGCGAAAATCACAGTACGTTCACTTTCAAATTCGACTACCTACGTTCAATATAGCACTGGCGATAATTTACAAAATTACTGATAGCTTCTGACAATAATTACCAGTGATGAATGTGGAACAGTTAACGAACCACCATTAGTCATGAGTCACCATTCGCTGCAACATGCATTGCAGTACCCCCGGTACACTACAGCTAGTGAGACCAGGGTATTTCTGATTTCGTTTTTTTCCATCATAATTCATAAACCCAAAGGCCACATTTAGTGGGTTGCAGAAGTGTTGCAACGATCAGAAGAAATGCACAAAACTGGGTTATTATTGACACAAACGATGACATGTTGAACTTAACAAAGAAATAACTCTACAGACCGACGTCGCAGGAACACAAGGCAAGGCTAATTTTAACGTTAACGTTTTAAGACATAAGACTGACAGAGAAAAACCTATGATAAAATATATTAAAATTACGTGAGACTTATAATAAAGTAACTAACTACGGTAATTATGCAGTAATTTACTTTTTGTTAATTAATTAAAAATTGTATGCAATGCGTAATTATACGATCAATAAGTCTGTTTTGAGTGTAAAGTTGTTCTCTTAAATTCCCTTAATCTTTTTCATATTGCTTTTGGTAACTTACATTTAAATCTATCCATACACGATATAAGTAAAATTAGCTGTCAGCTCGTTTTGGACCACGGGATGCAAATGTCAGATGCGACGTCTTTTAGCAGCGTCGTGCGTTGAAAAAGTATAGGGGCAAAAAGCTGCAATTTTTCGACATACGCTGCAAATTTTTAACAGAATTCCGCAGACAATTGCAAATTTCCGACAAATGAGGTTATAGGTGCTCAAAATTATGATTTTGCCCCAAATTGCCCAAATTGCAAAATTGGGCGTCCCAAGTGTTGCATTTTTGAACGAAAAGTTTTTGGCAAAAAAAATTTCTGACAATTTTCCGACTACCAAAAATTTAGGAGACAATTGCTCCTCTCCCAACAAACCGACCACGTCAGTCACTGGCGTTTTGAAGGTGATTTTAATATTCAATGTTTAAGAAATTACGCTTATCGCGCATCTCTGCTTTATTAATATTCATGCGGTGATTCAGCGGTCTCCTGGGGGCGTGGCCGTGCAAGTGACGGGCGCGCGCGCTCGCCGCATGTGTAACTGCGGATGACTAGTCTAGCCATCTGTCCATGCTTCCCCGTGCTGTTCTCCCTCATTTCTCCCCAACACGGTTGCCCCCGGTGAGTTCCGTGCGTCCTGGGGGATGCCTTTGTCTACGGTGGTGCACGTTGCGGATGCTGTGGCGTATGCTGGCGCCGGCGTGGCCGTACAGTTCGAATGTGCCGGCGTGCTTTCTTTGTGAGTCCTCCGTCGCCGGCTGTCGTTCGTTGTGATCTTTGTTCGCGCCGTCTGTCCGCACACTCACGTTGTCCTCTTCAGTTCTCGCCGGATGTCCTCACAGCAACGAACGTCTGATTTCGCGCTGCTGCTAATTCCAACTCTCTGGGTTCGTTGTGCTTTTTCTTTTTTTCATTTTTTTCGGTATAAACGGTGACAGTGGTAAGCTGTCAGGATTTAGGTTAGGTGCCTTTGTTGTCGTAGGCCTATTGATAGCAATTTTTTCCTTGACGTTTTAAATAACGTGTGCTCATTGTGAGCTGTTTCACTTGGCTGTTCTAGTGATTAATCTTGACAGTATAAAATGTGCTGAAGTTGTGTATGTGTGTTTGTACTACAGCCAAAAAATTACCACACCGTCACCATACCCCCCTGGTGTGGTGAATTTTTGCGACAGACTGCTAGGACACTGAACAGAAAAATGAACCGATAAGCAGTTGTGCATTTTTGACATTCCTTGTACATATGTAATATTACCGTAGTTGTTATTATTCAGTGCACTGCATGCTAAGTGTTGGTTGGTTTTATGCCGTTGTTGTTTGGTTGCAGTTTGTTCTGATGACCTGATGATGGGTTCACCGTCGCCTTCAAACAGCACACCTCCTAGCAGTCTTTCCAACTCGTCTGAGTCGGAGTTGAATTGCCTCGACTCACTGTCCCGCTGCGGTGCCTGCGGCGGACCGCTTGTTCTACCAAAGGTCCTGACATGCTTCCATGCTTTTTGTCGTCCATGCCTCGAGAGAATTGAAGAGTCGAGACGAATCGTCTGTCCGTCGTGCCGTGTTGAAACGTTCTTGTCTGCTGAAGGAGTGTCTGGGTTACTGCCGTACTTTGGGCCTCCAGGTAAACTTCAGTTGTCTTGTCAAAGTATTTTAACTGGTCTGAGTATGGTAACACTGTGTTTTCTTGGTAAATGATTGCATGTATCAGTAAAACATCAGTAGTTTTTTTCAGAATATTGACATATGTCATTATCATTTCTATGTCAGATTCTGGCATTCCTCTCAATATTTTACTGGTTATCCCTATGATTGTTTTTGTTATTACTGTTACGAGTTTTTTTAACCTTCGGTACTCCTTTCCCGAGGGAGCCTAAAAATTAACTACGCAACACAAAGGTGGGTACTATCATCAGTCCGTGCAGTCAGCAGCTGGCAAACTGTCATGCAACAAAACAGCATTGAAGCACTGCACCAAAACAGAAATCTTCTGAAATAAAAAGCTAGTCTCCCTAGCCTCGCCAGTATTAATTGATTAATTATTAAGTATTAATTGAGATTCATTTTCCATGATCAGCCAGGAGCTGGCGAGCTGATGCGTAGAAAACTCCCAGGGTCTCAATGGCAATGGGCTCAAAGATATAACAGGCGCCAAGATCACATATTTGTCCTCTTTGCGAGTGGCTGTCAACTCTGCTGCTGAACCTGCCTGGTGAGATGTTCTGTCGACGTATGACTCGGCCAATGGGCAAGTGACCATGATGTCCCAACATAACAGCTTGCCGCTGTGCCAAGGGATTAATGAGACGCCATCTGGACGTTTCCTGTTCGACCGGAATAATCCGGCTAGCTTAATGACGGCAACTTCGGCTGAAGCAAAGCTACGAGCTACCAAGTCATTAGAGGCATGATGTCTTGCTGACCTATTTGGAGCTTTCTTGCACACAAAGCTGTGAAGACCACGAGCGTCAACTGGGGAGCCACAGTGGCAGTTGTGTGGGATGCAAAGGTCCAACCCCTGCCTCCAACCGACAGCAACTCTCACCTCCTCATCGTCCAACTTGAGCTCGCATGAAGCAATCGGCAAAGCAAACAACCAGTCCCCGCTGTGTTGTGAAGTAGCTGCCAGAAATGATGCCTGGTGATGTGCCGTGTGCAGATTGGCTTCTACTAATGCCTTTTCCTCCAGCACGCCAGGGCGGTCCCAGAACGTTTGCTTACCAGGTAAGACGTCCGGCACATTACCAAACTTGATTGACCAATCGGACAGATAGTTCTGAAGAAAGCCATTATCAGAATTTGAACATTCGGCCAAGATGTCCACTTGCAGGGACAGTGTGCTTGCTGCTGAAGCCAAGAAGGCAGGGAGTCCATTGTGCAAGCGAAAACACACGTCTTACTCCAAGGCCGCCATCTTTGACAGGTAGACTGGCCTGAGTCCACTGGATGTCCGAATTGGTAATAAGTTGTATCGAACGTCTTAGATGGTATATTATTTTAGTATTTTTAGTAGCATTTTCTAGTGGAAAAATGCAAAGGGTAGGGTTAAGAATAGGTTAGAGTTAGGGTTAAGGGATAGGGTTAGTGACAGGGTTAGGTTTAGGACAGAAATAATTTGGGACTGGTATTCGGAGGGGTGCTCAAATTCTTTGTCTACTGGTGCATAACATACAACTAACACTAATGTGTGCAGAGCTGAAAATCAAGGAGATCATGGCATGGTTAATAAGCTCATGATTTGGCCTTTTGATCATAAAAGTCATTCAGGTGACGTTTGCGTGCAGGTGGCTTGAGGAGTACTGGTGGACTGGTGAATGGTAATACGACGTTGTCCTGCACGGGATGTCGCACTGCTGACGAGGGTGCAGTGGTGGCTCATTGCCGCAATTGTTCCGCTCTACTGTGTAGTGGATGTGAGCTAGCACATCGCTTTATGCGCTGCTTCGATGGTCACTGCGTGCGTACGGTCGATGATGCTGCACGCAGTGCGCTAAGTGCTTCACCGCTTGCCATGCCATGCCCTCGTCACAGCGGCATGGAGCTGGAGTTGGTCTGCCGCTCCTGCGACGTTCTGCTTTGTACCGAGTGTGTCACCCCAGACCATGTCACCCATGATCTGTGCCGCATCGATGACGTATCCAATGCTGAGAAGGCATCACTCCAAGTTCTTCTGTCTCGTGCCAGTCTCCGTGCTGCTGACCTACGCACAGCAACCAATGCCATTTTCCAGTTGTCTGGTCAGCTGCGATGCCGCTATGATGCTGCTCGTGCTGCGATTATCGAAGCTTACAACTTCTTCTGCTCAGCGGTTGAGGATCGCAAGCAGCAGCTAATGCGGGAGCTGGACATGGCATACAATGACCGTCAAGTGGCACTTGGAGCTGCTGCTCATGACACTGAAAACGTCGCATCCATCCTGAATCGAGCCAGTGCCTTTGTTGAGAATTTTCTCACGCAGGCAAGTCCGGCAGATGCTGTGATGTTTAGGAAGACCCTGGACCTGCGCATCTCGGCAGCAATCAGTCGTGTGCCAGATTTGAGTCGAGCTTCTTCTAACGGCTTGGACTTCGTTGCCGACTTTTCCTCTATGCAGGCCGCCATCCGTAGTGCGTTTGGCTATTTGAGAGTCGACGGAAGAGCGTTGTCAGCTGATATATGTGGATCAGAATCAATTCCTGGCCTGACGTCTGCAAATTTGGTTGAGGGTTCCGCTGTTTTTGCCGATCCTTCCATTACCCGAAAGTCATCTCTAACCCCGTCCGACAGTGGTAAGTGGAACCAGAATGATGGATCGAGCAGCCCGCCGGACATATTTGCAATGGCGGACATGTTCACGCTGGGACCTGGAGCAGATGGATCAACCGCCCACTCTTCTTCCAGCTCAAACCGTTCGTCACAGGTGCCCCGCCAGAAGATGGTCTACCATTGCAAGTTCGGGGAATTTGGCAGCCAGGTTGGCCAGTTCACGGAACCATCCGGTGTTGCTGTTAATGGAGACGGAGACATCCTTGTTGCTGACACCAATAACCATCGTATTCAGGTCTGTTGATATTGATATATTATGAGATCTTAATCTTGTAATTTTTGATCTTGTAACAGCAGTGTGATTATTGTTTTTTTGTGCAGTTTTTTTCATAATATGTGTGGGTGCTATTTAGTCAGTGTTTGAGTGTTACGTATTATGTTACAGTTTTGTTATATGTTACTTGACTGCTTTTTTGCGGAATATTTCAATTTGTTTATTTTTGTAATTAATGTTTTCCTTGCTTCACTGACATCGATTATATTATGATGTACTTTTCTGTGTGCCTTGATGCTATTTGTTGTATAACACCTGCTCAGTAAAAGTGCTGCATTGGATTTCAAGATTGGAAATCTTCACTTTACCTGGGCTTAACAATAGAATTATGTGTTATATGTATGATGGTGGATCCATGTGTATGAATGCATGAATGCTTATGACAGGTGTTTGATCGCGATGGAGTCTTCAAGTTTCACTTTGGTGCATGTGGAAAGCACGATGGCCAGCTGCTGTATCCAAACCGTGTCGCTGTGTGTCGTGTCACGGGCGACATTGTTGTCACTGAGCGCAGCCCAACACACCAGGTGAATGAGCTCATGTTGCAGACAGGGTGACCACTTGTCTGGAAAACCTGGAAATGTCAGGGAATTTGAAACATGTCAGGGAAAAGTGTCCCAAAACTGTTCATCACTAGTTGATTATTTGCGTTCAAACCCCTTTTTTCTGCTTGCTTCGCTCACAGAGTTGTACTCCCATATTTTTAAATTTGCAGTGCCAATAAGCTGCTTTTGTTTGCCTTTATTGTTTAAACTGCACTAAATTTGGTCAGTTAATTATCTGGAACATAATTAAAATTGGTGTCAATAGACATCATATCGCTACTGTTGCGAGGGGCGATACATCTATGTTCCCTTAAAATTGGAAAAGTCAGGGAATTTGATCATGACTGGAGAGTGGCCACCCTGTGCGAAAGAATACACTCTGCTTCTGACAGTGGCATCATTCATTAAAAAAGTTGGGGGAGGCAATTTTGTTGCAGGCGTGTGCAAATTTGGGATAGAGGAGATTGTGGTTGCTCTGCTCAGAATTTCATTTTTGCCCAAAAGTGTTTAAGAATGTGTGATTTTTAGCTGATATTTTTATTTTAAAAAAATTTTTTAGATGACGAACATTTTCTATCAGCCTAAAATTTAGGTCGGTAGCAGTTGCTCTTGAAGTTTCTGTTGTGAGTGTCTAATGAGTGATTGGTTGGCATGTGAACAGGTGCAGATCTTCACTCGAGATGGTGCATTTGTGCGCAAGTTTGGAGCCACTGTTCTGCAGCATCCCCGCGGTGTCACCGTCGACTTCCGTGGACGAATCGTTGTCGTCGAGTGCAAAGTATGTCTTGAATATTTACGTTGAAATAATTACGGCTCGATTTGGCAGATTTTTCCTCAGATTGTGTGCTGTATTACAAATATACTTGCAGCATTGTTTCATTAGCCTCAGTTTACTTTGTGAACTATGGAGGTTAACTGCAATCGGTGACGTTGAAATATACATTTCTGATAGTTTTTACATGCAAGAGCAGCTACTGCTTTAGCGCGTCTTAGCCATTGCAATTCTGTCTGTCTGTTCGTCCATCACACAGGTGGATCAGTCAAAAATGGTGAGAGCTAGGATCACCAAATCTTCACCATTGGCTGCATGGAAAACTCTAGTTTCAGGATCAGTAGAGCTTTTCCATAAATTCGAAAGGTTCACCCCAGTCAAGGGCGCTAAATGACAGAGGGGTAGGGAAAATTTGTGATTTCCAGCTGATACGGCATTGGCTGAGCGAGTACGAGTAAAACACTAGATAATTAGCCGCCGGTCGTCTGTGCCCTCTGACGACTGTAAATTTTGTTTTACTGGGCTTTCAAACATTCATCGCTGTTGCGCATTTCCCTTTGTGTTAGCTGGGTTTTTCTTGTATTTACAAGTATTTGTGTAATGCTGCGTTGGCTATAAGCTTCAGCTCAGTATGTGCGTTGGGCATGGTATAATTTAGATACATTATTAACCACTTTCTAAACAATAGACAAGTAGAACAAGACTACTACATATGGTAGACGCCTTGATAGAAGCTAACGGTTACGCTGTATTGAAGAAAGCACCTGAATATAGGAGTGTTTTGCGACCATTAAGAAAAGAGACTGCAGTAAACGTGCTGATGACTGTACGGTGAATCTGCTGTGTGGTTGTGCAGGTGATGCGTGTGGTGGTGTTCGATCGTTATGGCACTGTGCTCCACAAGTTTGGCTGCTCGCGTCACCTGGAGTTCCCCAACGGTGTTGTTGCCAATGACCAGGACGAGATCTTCATTAGCGATAACCGCTCACACTGTGTCAAAGTATGCTCACTGCTCAGTTGTGTGTCAGGACTGAAACATTGGAAGGGGTTTTGCTTAAATAAGTTGGAATGTACGAACTTTGTGCAGATCGAGCAGTCGGACAGTTTCAAAAGTGATTAGCTTGGATCATTGCAGTGAAGGATGTTGTTTGTGTTGAACACTTGAACATCGTATTCAACATGACCTCTCTTCGCTGCAATGACTGAGGCTAATTGAGATTCGTTTCTGAGCCCCCGATGCTTAAACTGCATGAAGTGTGTATGTGTATGTTCTGTACACGTACCACTCAGTTGTTAACTTGTAACTGGTTGAATATCATTTGGTGTCGAAGTTAGTTTGTTGTGCTAGACTTGTATATCGATCATGTTTATTGGGGAACCTCTGACAAACTCTGTATTTGCTTTAGTGCAGGATTTGTTTATGTACTTAACTAGAAAGTGTTGAGAGTCAAGCATGGAATGCCCATTAAAGACTGGGTTTTGTTCTTGGCTGTCTCCATCCTCCGGCTGAGTGGACTGATTCTGACAGATTGTTGTGGCTTCTTCTGTTCGTGGAAATTAACGAGTTCTGTTCCAGTTACTGTGTGATCTTTTGTGCACATGTTATGTGAACATGTTATGTGAACCAGGTGTTTGGCTACGATGGAGCATTCCTGCGTCAGATTGGTGGCGAGGGTGTCACAAACTATCCGATCGGTGTCGGCATTGACTCGATGGGCCGCATACTGGTGGCCGACAACCACAACAACTTCAACGCAACGCTGTTCACGTCGGACGGTCGGCTCGTGACGGCGTTGGAAAGCCGCGTGAAACATGCCCAGTGCTTTGACGTGGCGCTGGCAGACGACGGATCAGTTGTGTTGGCAAGCAAGGACTTCCGCGTCTACATCTACCGCTACGCAGTGGCCACAACGTCTGGATCGACCGAGACAAGGGCCACTTCGACCATTACTAGCTCCACCCAGCAGGACTTCTTGTCCTGGTAGATGGGAATGTACCTCGTGGAGACACTCAACGGACCTACCACTCATCATTACTACATTCTTAGTAGCACAGGGTGACCACTTATGAGGAAAACTTGATATCATTTTTTTCTGGGGGAAAACCTTGTCGGAGAGAACTGTTTGTTGTTCTGCACTTAAAGCATAATTGATGTTCAGTCTCATACTAGTAGCAGTGTGTAGCATAGCATAATTTAGGCTCCGGTTATCATTTTCTGTTGATCGCATTGCATCATTTGTCATGCTGTTATATTCGACTTTATTTCTGGACTGTATATTTAGTATGCATGACATGCGCAATGTGGGGGAACAGCACTGTGTCTTGGTAATTTCACAGGGCTAATGAGTGGTCACCCTGTTAATGCTGTTCAGTTTTCACGCAGATAGTCTTGATAGGCAGGTTAGGCTTTTTTGTTTTTAGTTGATTTCTGCTTTTGTTAGAGTTCATTTTTCTGTTAGAATTGCGCTGTAAGCAGCATTCATGCGTAGAAATTTAGTGGTCATGATTGAGTTTTTGATAACTTATGACGATTTACTGGTAATAATCGTAAGAATCTGTCATTTGTTGGTAGTTGTCATGTTTTTGTATGTTTATCAGTGGATTAGTATTTATTTGATGTTGATTTCAGTTAATTGTCGTTACTGAGTTTTCACTGGTTTGATGTTGTCTGTCGTTAAGGGCACATTGCACACAAACTGTTGTGCATCCGATGCTTTATATATGCTGTTTCAGCAAATAATGAAATTGCTCTGTGCACTTTAATTGTTCTCTTAATTTTATTTCTGAAATGAAAAATGTACTAGGCCTACTACTCGGACATTACTTTCAATAGCAAAAAAATTTGTGGATTTGAAGGTATTTACTTTTTTGGTCCTTGCGATTCGCTAATGAAACATTGTACTATATTGCTGCGTTTTGAACAATTTGTTTGTTGTTTGTGATACCCAGTTAAATTTCATGACCTCGTTCGCCCTGAAAATCTCGATTCGAATATTTTCCATTTGTTATGCTGTCACCTGTTTGATTTGCTGTGTTGGTTTTCAATGTATTTGTTTGGCAATCAATCACTCAACCATTGTTTTCTGTGCACATTTTGGAATGTTGAGTTTATTCGGTAGCGTAATTGTGCCATTTTGTTTTTGGTTCATGTTTAATTTCTCCGTTATATCATCTGTTGGAAATAATGTTGCATTTGTTGGCAGTGGTGTTGTTATTTTGTCGCAGCTCGTCACTCAGTCATACGGATCATTTTCTTGGTTGTTACTGTTGATCGCTTTGACCATGTGTGTCTGTGTATGTGTATTTATATTATTTAAGCTTTTCTTATCGTTATACTTTCGTTACGCCTCTGTTGTCGCTGAGGCCGTTAGCTCAGTCGCAATTGGTCGGCAAGAAAAGGCTGATTTGCTGTGAATCACAGCCAATATTTGTTGTATTCTGTCTGTCGGTGATTCTCCAGTCTCATAATGGCTGTGGAATAATTTGCCATGATGATTTTTTGACAAAGTTAGTTGCGAATCAGCTTAATCAGTGTTGTGTTAATATGTAGTTGACAAGTAGTTAATTCAGTTAAGTGTATTACCATTTTTTTTACAGTGAATCTGCTAAGCTTAATTTTATTACAATTTATGTGGAAAATTTTATGTCTCACAGTGTTTCGTTATCACATTTCCTGTTGAAAGTGCTGTTGAGAAAGGCTCAGTTGAAAATAATTTAGCAGCATTCTTTGCATATTCCTTTACAGCAATTTGCCTTGTTTTTTTCACAAAAACTGCAGCATTTGCTCTCATCTGCATACTGCAAGTGATCAGCTGTGATATGTATAAGTTTTTATGTATAAGTTTTTGCGATATTCAAGTTACTATTATAAAGATAAAAAGCACAGTTCTAGGTTCCAATGCATGACAGGGCAGCCAATGCCGCACCACAGGCTTAGGTCGCCACATTTTCCCATCAGCCATCGCCTGAATAAATGCACAGTGAGATTTGTGGGGCACCAGTTTTTGTATAATTCTGGTCTTATTGGATAACTATCTGTCTCTGGTTAGTCATCATTGGACATCGTAATCCTGACTGGGACCAGATATTGTCGATTCGTGTTAAAACTTATGCTCGTCGTTGATCGTTTCCAGTTTTGCTCTCATCAACTCTGATCATTACCGCCACTTTTTTTTATTTAATCATTGATGTGCAGTATTAATGTGGTTGGTCTGGAGTTTGTTTACCACCCACCGGGTTATTATCAATTTTTATTCTCGTTGTCATGGTTTGAGATTTCTGTTGGTTGTCATGCCATTGTTATCAGGCGCGTTTTCTCTGTTGTTTTTATACCGTTAGCACTTTTTCTCTGTTTTTCTTTTAATAAGTGATTTTGATGCACACTGTGTGTCAGCAAGACGTCTGGTTGGAATAAGGAGATGGCATGCCAGTTGTTGCATTGCATGCATGTAGTGGTCGTAGTATTTTACGAGTTGAGTTGAGTGTGTGTTTTTGCTTTCGTCGATGTTCACTTTTTTGATGTGCTGAAACGGTACGCATTGCACATTCATAGTCTCAATGTTGCAGCTGAAAACTCTTCGTTGTTTGTGTTGTATTTTGGAGATTGTGGATGTTTTCTGTTTTTTTTTTCACGTCAGATGATTTTTGGTGTGTAATTGAACTTATCTCTCGCCATCAAAGAGGTAGAGTTGTAAATAGTCTATGCAGTAGTGAATTTTGTAGTAGTTTCTGTAGCAGTACTTGTAGTGGCAATATGGTAGGACTTGTTGTGTTATTATCTCAGCTTTCGTTAGTATTAACTGCTGTTTGTGCGTACACCAGTTAAAGCAATTTAGTCATTTTTGTAATTGTTGCAGCCACGTTATTTATATATCTAGTGTTGAAGTGACAGTGTATTGCAAGGGTAAGATTTTCGGATCCGGGAGTTTTTAATATGCGACTAATAAAGTATGTGTAAATTTTACGTAAAAGTCTTGTGTTTTGGATGACTGTAATTGTTTCATTGACGAAAAGTGGTGCCATCTGTTAAAAGCAGCATGTTGTGCAGTATTTGTTTATTTGCTGAACTTTTTGCCACTTGCAGTATCTGTAACAAATTCAACAACAATCTGGTTGTGGGGGTGGAGAAATAAATGGCAGTGTCACTAGACGTTGTTAAGTGATGCGTCTGGTTTTTGTTTGTGAAAATGTTGCAATTTCCAGTTATTTGTCGTCAAAGCCTATGACGATTTGTGCCAACTGACGTTGTTGTTAGCGTTGCCATTCGTCTGTTAAAAAGAGTATTTATTATTTCGACTAGCTTCATCTGTCGTCATGTTCTGTATTTCCTAGAGCTGTCGGTTTAGCACTTTAATTAATTAATTATCTATTTCTACCACACAGTTTTCGACAATAGACAATGGAAACCAAGAATTTCCGAAGTCAAACTTGTGCTGCTTTTCTGTGTCTGTTTGTGCCATAAAGTTCCAGTTCTGTGTATGTCTGTAATTATCAGCATTTCGTCACTGACAAATTTCAGGCCAGCAATGTTTAGCAGCAGAATGGCTTGATGAAGCTTGCCTGCAACACAAATTAAACTAGATGGAGTTGAAAGCACAAGTAAAGTACGATTTAAGAATTAATTGAGGCCAGACAGCTCTAGTGTTTTTTGCTTGTTGGTGCACTGGCAATGCAGTGGTAGTGTAATTTTGGTTGTCGCTAATGTGTCTATGCACGTTGTTGGCAGCTTGTTGACTTTGAGTGAGTGTTGCAAAGACGTTCCATCGTAACATCTTACATGTGTCTCGTGCGCGTTGTTTTAGTCAGCTGTTGATTCCGTGGATGGAGTTATTCAGTTACTTTTTGTTACTTGGCGCTCAAATGCGAGAAGATTTTGTGTTCAACATATTAGTTCTTTGTTACACATGGTTATTGGAGCCTAAAAAATTGAACGTTATAGGTTAAACTATCGTGCAGTTTTGGATACGGTTAGCCGAGATTATTGCATTGATACGCAATCACATGGCACATGGAACGCTTTAACAACAGTGTTCACTGTGACCATCCTGACTACATCTATCCAGTTGCTCAGTCTACTGCTTTTTTTTGTGCGCCACCTGGTACATATCAAAAGATCCATTGTTTTATTTTACTGTCCTGGACTTTAGATATAATTCCGTCTCTTGTTATAAGTATTGCAGTGTTGTGTTAATTTGTAGAATTAAACCAAGTTACCTCGACTTTATATTTTAGTTATTACGTTTATTGAGACTGGTAGACGATGGTTGGTTGATGTTGCAGCAATTGTTAAACATTTTTAACGTGCATTAATATTACATGTTGTGCTTCTGGAGAGCTGGCCAGTTGGTCTGTTGTCAGGTGAATGTTTTTGTATGAAGTTTGCTCAGAGTGTGCTAGCCAGTGAGGGTTGGAGACATTCGTTTGTTGCAGTGTTGTCTCTGACAATCAGACAGGGATGAAACGAGACAGTGGCATTGCGGAAAGTTAAACGTAATGTAATTATTGTGTCACAAAGTCACAGTTGCCTGACTGCCCTAATTTTGTTCTTGTTGCAAAAGTGTTCTTCCAAAATACACATTTTGGGGCTGGAAATCCCCAATTTTGGTGGCTTTTTGGGCAGAATAGAGTTTGGACACCCAAAACCTCCTTGTATCAATTTTGCAACTCTGTCAAAAAAACTGCTGCTTTTCTTCAATGTCCCACCCCAACTGTTTTAACCCACGACGCCACTTACTGGCAGATGCCAAACCATGAGTGGCCCGGTCTATGTGCACATTTTGTGATAATCGTAGGAACTTAAGTTTTCCAGAGTGAGTTAACAGATGCGTAGACAGGTTTAATTTGATTTTGTCATTCGTTGCCGCCACATGCGTTTGGTTGTTTTAACTAGCCGAGTTACCGATGTTGTGCTGTGGCGAGTTGCTGGCACTGCTGCTTTTGATACAGACACTGCCGTGTTATGCTGTTTCTACTCTCATCGTCGTCTATTGTAGTCGTTACTTAAGTTGTTGACTGTTGTTAGTTGTATTTGTTTGCAAGCTGCTTTGGCAGATGTTGTTGATATTGTCTCTTGGACCATGCATGGATTCATGTTCGAGAATGCCGTCTTCCCTTGCACTTTATTTTTGCTGCGTAATTTTTCTACAGAAAGCAGCCGGACTTTTTGAAATCATTGTTGCTTTTGATGTTATGTTGGTCTTTATGCTGTTTGCCTATCATTCTTCGTGTTCTCTGATTGTCCAGGGATACTGGTTTATAGCAGAAATTTTCTTAAAATGTGTGAATTTCTAGCAATATTCACAAAAATGTGGAGTATACACATACGTGTGCTTGTGCACATTCTGCCTGGAAAGGCCATCCCCAAAATGGGTGGGACATTAAACCCCACTCACTCACTCAAAATGAACAACTGTGAACTAAAACATTGCAATCATGTGTGCAGAATTATGCAAAGACGTGCATGCGAGTTTGGAAACATCATTCTGTGCGGGAAAATATGCTATGTAACTGGTATCCCCATTTGTCGTAGTGATGATGCTGCCTTATCCAAAACACATCTTCTTCATTTGCAAATCTCTCTACATAGTCGCTTTGCTGCTGTTGTCATCGTTTTTCAAGCACTATTTTAAGTAAACAGTTTTTGTTACACGTATGTACGATGCATACGCTTGTTTGTTTGCCATTAGCGTTTGTGTTTGGTAATTAAAGTTTTCAAAAAAGGCAATTAACTGGTTTGTGTCCTGTTAGCCATTCTGTATATTTGCCAGCAAAGTTACAGGTTTGTCCAAGCATATAACTCGACTACAGTGTACAACCAACAACAAGAAATTTGAGCTAATGCTCACGAGATGCGCAAAAGCTTACAGCAGTTCCGGTTCAGTAGTTTAGCTGAAAATTGGGGTGTTCACGCTAGGTTAATATACAAATACCAGTTTCTCTATCTGGATCGCATAACGATAGTTCTTTGGCGCCACCTTGAGAATGATAGAGACGTGTCACAGCCCAAAAAATCCATAAAGCCCCCTATTTTGGCGCTCAGGGTTATTTAAGGTCATTGAATTCGGCGCCAATCGATAGCCAGTGTGCGACTTCCTATTAATGATTAATAATAACCTAGGCCCTATCTCGCACCGTTAGTGATACGGCGACTCATTGGCCAAAAATCGCAAATTTTGCCCATTCCCCCTCATTTAGTGCCCTCGTTCGGGGTGACCCCCTTCGAATTTATGGAAAAGCCTTACGGTTCCTGAAACTAGTCTTCCAGGCAGCCGACGGTGAAGATTTGGTGATTCTAGCTTGCACCGTTTTTGACTGATCCACCCGTGTGACGGACAGAATTGTGATGGCTAAGACGCGCTGAACGCAGCAGCTGCTTTCGCGCGTAAAAACTAGAACATAAGCTTAATGAGACAAAAACAAGTTGAAAGGTAAACAAAAAAGGAAATTAAGAATCTGATAGACAATTCAGCTTCGCGATATTTAACAAACATCCTTTGCCTTTATCGATGAAAATAGCCGCATCAGATAGCTGTGGGTTTCCTTAGAACAAGAGTGTATTATCATGAAACACTTGAAAAATACAACTATGTAACTTACGGCTGCACCACACAGCTATTATTGTACAGTTGTCATATTTCACGATGTGGTGAAATAACGGACAAACAATAACTGCTAACATAAGCACACTATTGACGCTCATAGAACGACGAGAGGTTGAGTAGCTTAAATACAGTACAAAGACAACGCTTAGCAAGAGCAAACAACAATATTACTGCGTAACATTGGCCAGAAACGTGTAAAACACTGCCATGCTTCCAGTTACCGTTCATCACTAAAAACCCCCACTACTGCACAATCAAAAATATGACGCAGCTTTTTGCTGTCACAAAGTTTTACCGAAACACGACTGCACCTAGTTTGTTAACTGCAATTTTCTTTACGTTACTTTGGTTCCCATGGATACTATTTAATATATCACTGTTTACTGAAAAACTAAGTAACATTACAACTTAGAAATTATCACCTGTCCTACTTTTTCGACACACTGGAACTGCAACTGGAAACACGGGAATTTCTTGGCCTAACGGCAACAGATAGGTGTAACAAGTGTTGACAATGCACACACAATAATTAGTAGAACGACTGACCAGTTTGGTACAGTAACACAACTCTCAGACACTTTGCAAATGCATTCTTACCTATGTTGCAATTACCAATGTCATGCTGGCCTGGAAAAAAGAGCATACTACTTTACCCATTTACCACTAAACTGTGGTTCCTACTTTCTTGCACACTTGCAGCAGATAGCCAGCCAGACAGCACAGTTCTGAAAAGGCATTAATTTAGCCTGGTGGATGTACTCGCTGACAACGACTATAATCTACATGATACACAATGAAAACAGAACAATGAACACTCTGAAATGAGATAAATAACGACCATAAGTTGCTATAAAAATACAAAGTTATTAATATTATTATTAACATTATTCACCTGTCGGCATCAAAATTAACTGAATGAGTATAAGTTCAAAACAAAATTGGTGCCAGAAGGTATGGCAGCTTTCAGGCAACAATAACTGAGCTTTAGGTGATTTATGAAAAAAAGCAAAGTTTTGTCGGTGTGATGCCACATCACACCGACAAAAACTTAACACTGAAATGCACTGAATGAATTAGCTCTATGATGCTAACGTAATTACTGCATCAAAAAGCAATAATGGAAAAAAATTACGATCACTCATTATTTCACACCGTCGCATGATCAAACTGTGATACATTGTACAACAAAATATTTGCATCTGCAAAGTTCTCAACTTTCAACTGCTGCCATCAAAATAAATTGCAATGAACTTAAAGTAACAAAATAATAAGTAATTATAACTGTTGAAGTTAAATTTGGCATTTTAAACTGTTACATGATATTATAGATTATGCTGTATGCATCATCTTATCATGGTATTCAATTAATAAGCCAACAATAATAATAAACTGTACATAGTTCGATACGATGCTGGCAATTGACACTAGTATATGTAAATTCAAGGGCAAAAAATGCCAGCAATGATCTGCAACTTTCAATCATTGCAAAATTAACAAGTTTCGCGACATACTCATGTAGGCAATAATGCAAAGATGCACACCTCAAAATTATGCCCCCTTAAATAACGACTATAAATCACTCTACAGGGTGCGGCAAAAAAGTGGACCCCTAAAGTTTTTCGCTGTTTTCTCAGCAACCGTTTGGGATTTTAATATGAAATTTTACAGCTTTATTTGGTGAAACTTTGTACAGATAATTGCCAAGTAAAATGTGATTTTGTTGAAAAACGACAAAGTTATAGACTTTTTAACATAACCGCCTACCGATTTTTCAGCATTAAAAATGTTCAAGCTAAAAAAGCTATTTAATTTTCAAAAACTGGTTACACGTTAATGCCGATGACGTCACAGTGACGTGTTGATAAACAGTAATCTATATTGTTTATAAATTATCACTAAATTATCGTTCCTTTAAAGCAATCGCCGGCTGCCCACCGGATTCATCATCCAGCAGGACGGCGCGTCAACACACACAGCGCGCAACGCCACACAGTGCACAGAACTGGCTGTGGGCGAGCTGTCCAGATATCATCACAAAAGACCAATGGCTTCCAAATTCGCCGAATATAAACCCAATGGACTATCACGTATGGGGTGCAATGTTGGAGGCCTACCGCAACCTTAAATCAAAGCCGAAAACAAGCACCGAACTCAAGAAAGTGCTTCAGGTTATCTGGGACAACCTGCCACAGGGACAGATCAACAAGGCTGTAAAAGATTTTGTCAAATAAAGCAACTGGAGGTTGATGTTGTAGCTTGGAGCTGGCGGTAAACACTTCGAACATTTGCAGTGACAATGGAATTCTGGCATCTGATCATCATTTAACTGCGTTGTTTCAACGATGTTATTAAATTGGTGTTGTAGCCGAAACATTTTTGAATGCTGAAAAATCGGTAGGCGGTCATGTTAAAAAATCTGTAACTTTGTCGTTTTTCAACAGAATCACATTTTACAAGGCGGTTAGATTTAGAAGGTTTTAGTAAATAAATCCGTAAAATTTCAAATTAAAATTCCAAACGATTGCTGAGAAAACAGCGAAAAACTTTAGGGGTCCACTTTTTTGCTGCACCCTGTAGAATACAATTATTATCATCATCACTTATCTTTAACGATCTGATGCTGTTTGAAGGGCACCACAGCCAGAACACAACTCTAAGGAGACTGTGATTACTCATGTTTTTTGTTGATTACAAGCTGTCATATGCACATATTTGCTTTCTGCAAAAATCTGACCGAATATGGATTATGTTCCACTTTTGACAATCAGCTATAATTACCAATTATTCCCAACTTGTCATAAAGACTGAAGGGTGATAGACTAGGAAGTGCAGATTTCAATATGCAGATATTCGCACACACAAATGACATATATGCAAACAATTAACACATTCTTTAGCAATATGACAGTACAAATGCACTGATAGTACCTTATCTCTATTTACCATCGACAACTTCTACATAATGAGCAAAAGTGACCTGTGACAAAATTACATTTCAGGCTCTCACGGAAACAATGACTGGAAATTATTTCAGTATTTCACTAACAAACATTTATAAAAAATACAGGTGGGTAGTGGATCGAAATTATTACTACTGCCACACATAATAATGTAAATAGGTCAATCGATGTTATTTCAATACCACGTCATTCAAAACAATTAATCATGGGGCCACATTATAACAAAAAGTGCATAATTTACACACACAAAGAAACACACAGACAATGCAACACACGACACCAAGAATTATACAAAAAAGCAACAGTCACAGTGAAGAGTGTCTCCATCTACTGGCAAACAATCTAAGCTACCACCAACTCAACAGAATTTCACAATGTCGGTATCAGAATTCGGGCCAACGCATGATGGTATCGCAAATGCACAAACCAATTTCGGTCGGTTGCTGATTATATCTGACGTAATTAATTACATGATGATATATAAACAACTAGAAAATTTTATTCGCACCCTTTATACGGTGCACATCCCATGCATATGGAGACTGCTAATGTAACACATCAAAAGTACTCGTCACAAAATCAAAATCCTCGTTTACATCTGACATCTTACTGTTCATCATAGCAACACCTGGCGGACAGAAACTAGTTGACTGAAGTTCAATTTTGGTGAATTTATACTGTTTATCGATCACAAAAGTTCCTAATATGACCGCACTTTACCACAGTGATCGAGGCTAATCATTTTGAAGCCACAATCGAGCAGTTATCTAAGCAAGCATGTACGTTCTACTTTTCTATGCTCTACCCTTTAGGTAAATCACTATGACAACAAAATGCCAACTGCTCAAAAACTGTTTTGCATCAACAGCCTAAGTGTCACGCTATGCAGCACGCACATATGTACAGCTTAACTGTTATCAACCAATCGCGTAACAAATTTGTTCAACAACTTTGAAGAGGCTAATGACAGACCTCAAACTTTGTCCAATTCTGCTAATGCCAACAGTACAGGTACTGGTTACTCATAAACCAATGTGGCTATCGGGAATATTTTCCTGGTTATAATTGCATAATTAACTCTGACGAAAGAAGATTAGGGTTTTCACATCTGTCTGTCAGCACTGATACCGAATAAGATGCACCTAGATTTTGGTATTATTTTGGAGGGGGCTGGAGCAAGGACAAGTCACAATTGATCAGATTTTGACAGTGATCGACATTTCAACTTGGATCCGCGGTTCCTGCACAACCTGTTGCACCAGTAGTCACATAACATGGTCTAGACCCTAGCAGTTACTGTCGTCTGGACCAATGCAAAATGCTACTATCATCAATGACAGCAGACATATATTCATTGCATTGCCTATTAACATAGTTCAGTGGTGTTCCCACCTGAAGCTGGAGGTATGCACCACTTTGAAATAGGTCCAAAACCCAAGTAATTAAATTTAAATAAAATGTGCAAAGCATGTAATTTCACCAATCATATTTTGGTGTTTTTCTCCTGCACGTAGTGGGACCAGATAATCAGACACGACCCATGGGCCAGAAGTGGCCTCTGTACACCACGGCATCAGATGCACAACGTGTGACACTCAGTCAGAAAACCTATACAGTGTGTCATGTCACTGATGACACCAGAATGGCAGCAGTCTGTCATGTCAGTGAGTTATCAGTTGCGCTTACGGCGGCACATTCGCTTGTGCTCGACGTGCCAGTGCTCCTGCTGGCACTTGATGCTGCAATAACTGGTGTTCCAGCAGCAGTGATACATCGCCTCCTCCTCACAGTTATAGCACTGTCGCACAAGACACATTTCACACATCTGAGGCACTAACCACATGTCACAAAAGTAACGATTTCAAAGTTATTAGATAGCACTTTTGCAAAAGCCATGTTTCAGAAACATAATACAATTACCACATTCCACGATACCCCAGACTCAAAGGGAAATGAAAATAGTGATCCAAATGTATGTATGTAATCAGCAATGCCTCCTTGTCAAATTTTGCATGAGCAGCGATCTCCCAGTCACATACACTCGTTCTTGGTTAAGAAAGACCGATTCAAAATGTTCAAGCAGTGTGCAGTTAAAATTTCCTCCTGCTTGACAAGACATATCACTCATACAACAGCCCTTACAAGCTGTGATACAGCTGAGAGCTACGAACCCACTGTTTCTTCTTGGTGGCTGAGATTTCGGCCTTGTGTTTCTGGACGACTTTCTTGATCTCCTCGGCTAACTCGTCCTTGCATCGTTCCTCAGTCTGTCGACGAGTACTGTCAGCGTCACGCTGAGCCTGTGCCAGTGCACGTGACACTGCTCGCTGTTTGTCGTCTTCATAGTCTTTGCGCAACTGTAAACAGCACAATGACACATTTAGAGTGTGATTAAAATGATGGCAAAGTAGTCCCATACACGATTACGAGCATAAAATCTGGAGCTGATCCCAAACTCTAAGCTGTCAGCCTACAAGTAACAGTCACGAACCCAGAAAAAACAAGAAGATTTCACATAGACAGGTGTGGTAGCTGATCCCTTTTGCCACACCTCGGGCCGACAAAGGTTAAGCATAATAAAGCTACTATACGTCCCATGTAAACTGAATGGCTGGTTCTATTGAACAGCCAGTGCCTTAAAGCGACTGAGCAAAAGAGCCTACTGTTACGCAGAACTTGCCGTTTCTTCGTCAGCAATGCTCATAACCATGACCACTTGACCAATATTGATTTTGGCTACCCATGGAGGGATGGCCAGGCTGCGTTTGACTTGGATGGCTTGGTCGAATACAAAAATGGCACACTTGCAAACAGTCACCCATCCCATTACTAATACTAATCCAGCCCAAAGTTGAGTAACTTCGTTGATGTGACCAACAACGTTACAACAAGACTAAGATGCAGCCTACAAACCCAAAGCTAGGCTGCTATTATTTACCATTGGCCTCACGGTATAATAACCTTGCCAGCTGCAAAGCATCATCACCTTTTGGCCATTACTACCAAATTATACTGCTTGGAGACCGAGGCACATGTTTGTGAACAACTTGCACCAGAACAGTGAACCAGCCGAGAGTCGAAGTCGCAATCTGCGTATGTCATCCTCGCAATCTATCCGTGTCCAGTGTCGCACGTGATAAGTGACTGAATATCACACAGCACAAGGTGTCTAAACAAATTCCTCAGTTGAAATAATGACTCATCTAATCGATTTTCATTCCGCGAAAAATTTGACAGAACAGAGTCACAGAAAATGAAAAAGGAGACAAAGAGCACATAAAATGGCAACACATTCCTACCCTCTCCTCAAGACTCTTGAGTGCTTTGTCTTTATCGTCGTCATGCTCATGCTGCAGCTGAGCCCTTAGATCGTTGAATGTCGTCTTGGCATCACAATTGCACGCTGGTAAAACGTCATCGGCTTGCGCTGAGCTGCTTGTGCCATTAGCAGTGCATGATGATGAGCCGAACAGAGAAGTCTCGGTCTGAGTGCTTTTGTGAGGATTGTTAGCCGCACACAGCTGACGACAACACACACACACAACAAATGCATTACACAAATATTACTTTACACTAATGGACTAAGTTATTTGCTGGGCCGCAGTGGCAAATTGTGCCATCATATATTCATTTAATGTAATCCAAGCTGATGACATTCTACCAGCATGCAAACCCAATTACATTACATTACCAACCCCAAGGGAAGTGAATTCCGTGGCACAACTAGTAAAATTCCACGGCACTAATTTCTCCAAAAAAGCCTGGCCTCAAACCAGGATAAGCAATTGATAGCCAAATGCTGACATCTAAACAGACTCAATACATCTCAGTTCTCCTGGTTCTAGTCTGTCCAGCGCATTAGACATTTTTTTTTTTACAAAAATGAGCTCTATAAACAGATTTTTGACATCAAAATCTCTCTGCTAGGCAATCGATTGAACCAATAAACACACCACAGTTCATCAATCCAGACTATGTCAAATATGTATTTCATAAATGCTGCAAACCTTGCGAGAGGTCTGTATTCGAGCATCGGAAAACAGAGGACTTCGTGATCCACGGACTTTATCTTCACTAGATGTGACGACGTACGAGTCCTCTAGCGAACCAGACTAAATCAACAGGCACAAATTACACATGCCATTATAACCCAATTAATATGTAATTTCTGATTATCACTGTAATCCATAGCTTGACCAAGACATCAAATCTGACCTTATTAAATCCTCAGTTTCTAATCCTCATGTCAGGATTATCACCGAAGTCATGTAATATGGCAATTTGTATATAAAAGAACATGTGTATGACTACTACACACGTTTACATTGTGTTGGGCCCTAACTACGAATGAGTCACATAAAGGTTCCATTAAATGATCCACTTTTCTCGGACAAGTCCAAGCTTAAGCACATCTGTAAAATAGTGAACTTTTTCGAAAATATTCAGCTGGAATTTGTGATTCCCAGCAATCAATATACAACATCAGAACACTAAAAATAGACCAATATAATGGAGCACAGCTTAAAAAAGACACAAATCTTTAACCAAACTCTGTCACTATTTAATTTTTGTTTGTCGACCGATGCATAAAAAAAACAAAAAAATTAACGTATTCTCAATTGAAATCAAC
>Ga0056128_1000532_pt1 | contig 34898 bp, 11 predicted proteins | sample WorMetLIZISLAND2_FD_71113 | JGI IMG/M metagenome (GOLD analysis project Ga0056128, IMG submission 71113) | Marine gutless worms symbiont microbial communities from Max Planck institute for Marine Microbiology, Germany - Olavius geniculatus... ...
AAAACAAAAACAAATGTCTGCTACATAGAATAAATAACACGTCGAAATAATTAAATCGTTGCTAAAAATAACCATATAACCACGCTGGTGCCGAAATCGGTTAGCATGTGCGAATACGCGACCGGGAAGAGAGCGCAAGGGGCCAGCGGCAATTGCCCCCCCGCCTCCTGAATTATGGGCTATAAAAAATGTCCGAAAAGTTTCGACTAAAATGCAAAATTTGGGGCAGAAAAACTCTTGTTTTGGAAACAATTTTAAGCCAGAATTAAAATTTCGAGGCTTGAGCACAGATAATTTCCTCTGTCCAAAATTGGCAGCTGTCTCTCGGATTATGTCGGAATTCTGGCGGAAATTTGGAGTGCCTTTCGGAAAATTGCAACTTCCTGTCCTGGCTATTTTTAACCCAGAACGCCGCTGTTCAGAGTTGACACATGGTGAACTGTGATGTAACCAAGGAAAACCGAGCTTGTCTCGTGACGTCATCACACAACCAACCAATTAAACAGTGCTTTTATTTTACGTTAAAATCCCACATTATTGGCTTATAAAACAAACATGTCGGTATTACCAGAAGCATTGTCAAATCACAGAATATGCAGAACTGGCAGAATAAACCTACAATCTCAAACGTTTTGCCGTTTCATAATGAATGGAAACGTTTGATAGGCCCTGGTTTAAGCCTATGGGCTATTAGGCCTACAATTTGTGATCATGTGAAAATGTTGTTTATAATTGTAAAAGCAGGTCTAAATAGCACAAAAAATCACTTCGTAGACATCAGCAAACGTCCCGAACGCAAATTCGTACAGTTTTGCAGACAGTACTAAATACTATGCATGAAATGTCGCACCGAGTGCTTTGCTCGTAGTCAACTTGAGTATCAACGAATCCAGCGTGGCCTTCCGGTGTGGATATTTTCTCTGAGCAACTTTGATGTAGTCGAGTGTCTGAGCCAGTGAGGTCACTGAGTGATATAGCTTTAGCTGACACTGAACCACTGGATACAGCGACAGAGCCAGCTGACGGATGCAAGCAGAATCGCTCCATTCTCTACACTCATTATTGACAATCAGTGTCAGTGCAGTCAGACAGGGGCGTCCACTCCATTGACATATGGAGGCAAATGTTTCCTGGAAAAAGTTGGGGGGAAAGTAAAAAACTGTAAACTGGGGGAAGATTTTTTTTCGATGGCAAATTGTTTAAAATACCGAAATATGCATAACACAAAATGCGACAATTCTGCAATGTTCCAATTTTTTTCCGCTCGCCAGAAACTGCTCTTAGGGCGCGTTGCAGCAACGTCGTTCGTGATCTCGGTTCTGCATGGTCGTTTTAATCGGCTTTCGGCTTCATTACATTGTTAGTTCTTTGTGCATGCTTTGGCGTCGATGCAAAAGGTGTGGGACAGGAACAGTCGTTCCCCCCGAAATTTATGGTTGTCAGAAAATCGTCGGAAAATCTTCTTGTCTAATACTTTTCATCACAAAGTGCAAAATTTGGCCTAAAACCCCCATTTTAGAAACATTTAAGAACAAATTGCAATTTTAAGCACCCATAGGCCTAATCGGCGGTGATGCCCCGAGGCTGGGAAGGTAACCGTAGGTCTGGCGTCGCACTGGCCATGCGTCACGGACTCAAGTGGTCTATCCACCTACGGGCTCAACGGCCGCGAGTGGGAGATGAGCACCCCACCCTACGCCCCAGCTGGGGCATGGCTCCCTTTACCTTTTACCTTTATAGGCCTAATCTCATTTTTCGGAAATTCTCAGTGTCTGTTGCAAAAGCTGCGTTTTTGATGCCTAACATGTTAGGCGTTGATCATAGATAAGTATATTATCAATACTATAATTAGGTACTGCATGCTAAAGCACGAAAAAACAAATTTACTAGTATAAAAATTATTGTCTCAATACAACAAAACAAAACTCTTTCGAATTTTTCGTCTACGGCACAAACGCAGCTAAAGTTGTAACTTCTTGCCGCGCTTACTTTTTTACCAACGACGCAGCTGTGTTTCTGCATAGACCTAGTCGCTGTGTCGTTTTACTGCTTTAGTATCCTGTTAGTTCTCTGTACCTGCTTTGACGAATAAAACAGCGACGAAGATTGTTGATTGTTGTATCTGCTAGAGCGGCCGCCGGCACCCGGAAACTGGTGGAAATATTTGCTGATCGCTATTGCCGTCATCCTGCTTGTCTTGATTTTCTTCCTCGTGACGTGTCACCTGTACAAAAGATGCCGGTGTCACTGCAGTGACGTCAAGTCCAGATGCAAAAGCTGTCGTGATTGTCACACCTGTGCCAGCACCTCTGGTCACGTGGTACGCTGGTGTGGGTCAAAATGTTGTCGTTGTCAACTGATGAAGATGTTCAAACGTCGGTCACTTCGCGCCACTCAGGACTGGCAGCCAGCCACATCCGACCAGTCAGTGTGCGATTAGTGAATACCAGACTAATAAACAAACGGATTAGTTAAACGAATAAGCAAATAAGAAAAAAAATATCTCAAGCTTAAAAACCAATTGTACTGAGTTGGCTTAATCCGCCGCACTTAGCCAAAGTTGAACAATCATTAAAGACTAATCCGCGAGTTCCGCTTGATATCGGTAATGCGATTATGCTTTAGGCTGTTTCAGGCAGTTTTCGGACTGCCCAAAAATCGCACGCGAGTTTTAGTTACATGTAGGTCTAGACACTTCGTGAGCGTGAATTATTTTTGTGGCCCAAAAATTACCTTGTTTGTTAACGTGATAAGGCGAAAAAATTCTAGTGCTTCCGGTTGCCGTCCAAAGAAAAACCATCATTTTATTGACGATACGAAAAAATATTGTTGCAGTTTTTTGGTTGCTTTCAAAGTTTCTGGTCGGATAAAAAATTAACTGTTTGCATCTGGTCTGTTATTGCAGTATTTTTATTTTTAGTGTTTTTGGGTACTATATTAACTTTGCTTCATGAGCTGTTGTGTAATATTAGGTCTACGTGACGGAGTGGCATGAAATAAACGTTTTACAGATATTCTCCCGTCCTTCTTTTTTCGCCATGCTGCAACTACAGAAGCGCTAGCAGAGAAATTATTTTTCAGGCCTAAAGTTATGTGGACATAATAGTAATCTACGTTGTTATAGATTAGCCCAATAAGTAAGTAACTGAAGGGTCATTTGATATAGCATGCACCTACTCCAAAAGTCTCTAATGCGCTCAACCAGTTTAGTCGTATTACTCAGCGGCGTCGTAGGTTAAGTTGCAGTTTTTGACAGACACTGCAAATTTCTGAATGAGGTGATTTTTGAGTGGTCAATAAGAAAAAAATATCAGTTCTGCGCGTGACTCATACAAAATGGGGGTTAACTCCATAGACCCTATTTTGCATTTTGGACGACAATTTTTCCGACGACAAGATGTTCTGACTTTTCTCCAACAGTCAGAAATTTGTTGTTGTTGTTATTGCTAACAGGCCTGCGACGTATCAGGTGCGCCATATTCAACGAAGTGAAGAACTTCCTCAGTCCACCAGCAGTTTAACTGAATCACGCAGACGACCGTCGCCGCCGACGACAGAACAGTTTAGAGTTAGACCTAGCCAGACCAGACCGACATCTACTGCCACTACTAGACTTGCCACCACTAGTAGGCCTACTGCTCCTTCTGCTGCTGCTGCTGCGTACATCCCTACTGAAGATGAGATCGACAACCTCGCAAAGATAGGTACCGGTAGCTTATGCTCTGCAACGAAGATGAAACGTCAGGATAAAAATTTAATAAGCGTTAAATCAACGTGGAATGAATAACTAATAGTCTAAGTGAGCTAGTAAGTAATATGATGCGGCAGTACTTCCATTTTAGTTTTTTTTCATTCAATTTTTTCCATTTGAAAGCATTTTTGGTTTTTTTTTGTTTAAGTGGTGAACTAACTGTCAGCTTTCTGTCAGTTTCAGAGCAAATCACGCGTCGTATGATCGTATCGTAAGTAAGTATTTTATTGAATAAAACAAAGGTAAATGCAAACCACAACAAGAGGTAAGCACCCAAAAGCTGCACAAATGTAAAAAAACTAAAATTATTGCGTTTAACTAATTAATTTCTTTACTTCTCTAACTATAGTATTGTATTCGTTTGCATTTTATAGGCATAAATTACTACGAAGAAGACGACTGGATGGGGAAGATGCCTGAAGGCATGCTGAACATAAAAACACGCAGAGCGAGCGGTGAACGGCATTCAAACCGAGCTCAAACAACGCTTCATCAGCAGCCATCACGGGTTACCGATGACACACAACCACGACAGCGGCAGCAAGACTCGAATTCGATAGACCATCGGCTTGAGTTTACCGACTACACGATCAGAGAGAGGATTGCAAACAAATGGAACGCGCTGAAACAGTCCTGCTGGAGACGTCGAGAGTCAATGCAACTGGAAGAGTCAATTCGGCCTAACAACAGCGAAGCGCTGGCGACCCAACCGGCCGCCGCCGCCGGTGCCGAAATATTCAGCGTGTCCTGTCGAGTTTCAGTCGCTGCTAGTTCAACACCTCCCCAACTGACTGTTCATGAAACCCCACCACGAGTTATTAACAGGAGAAACCTACGGTCACAGCTACCTGGGTCAAAGCCTGCACCCGTTGTGGTTAGCGAAGTTGACCTGGTTACTCGATCAGGGCGTGACAACGATGACGACACGGGATCGGCGCGGATCGTGTTTGGACGCGAGCGGACTCACGTGTTCGACCTACTGCGACAGAGGACGGCAGCCTTCTGCGTGTTTCTGAAGCAAAAGTTTCACTCGCGCACGCTGAACATCGACAACTCTGTCGGCCAGGAGTCGATCGTCACACCGAGCGATACAGGACCGCCACCTGTTCATACGCGTAGGCCTACCGGTAGACTTACACAGGCGACTGAAGGGAGTTTGCCGGCGGTGACTACTGATCCAGAGTTTATTGCGCGCAGACTGAATGCTAACAGGATACAGACGACGCGCTCGGAGTCGACGGACAGCGATAAAGATGAGCCAGTTCAAAACCTGGCGATAGGTTCAAAGCCAGCAAAAGATCAGTTTCGTCTTAGGTGTGAAGTGGAAGACACACCACAACTGACAGCAGCTGTGAGGAAAGCGAATTCCGTGCCAGCTCAACGCAGCATTACCACCGCCATTATACACCAGGAACAGTCGCCATGGTTGCAAAACAGAGACAACGGCGACGACAACGCTATGAATGTGTCGAAGGACTTGCTGCAGAGAGCAAAGAGCATGAACTTCAACACTGGCAAGTCAACGAAGACGAGCACAAGTCACCTATGTGACGACACAAACGTGCGGTATAACTGCAGGCCGCAGAGCATCCAAGAAACGTCGACTGATGCCAAATTATTGGACGCGGTCACAGCTAATAGATTGGCATCATCATCGTCATTTAGGGCAGCATCAGCAGCAGCAGTGGAATTACTGGAAACCGAACGACACCAGAACGCCGTGAACACGATGTCATATACAGGCGTCGTTCGTAACAATAACACTCCAGACAGTGTGCCAAGCGAGGCGCAGAGCGACTACCAGCTTCCGATGTCTGTGGGGTCGGACCAGTGGAGCAGCTACGATCCGTGTCTCGGGGGACCTAGAGTCAACGATGATCGTGGAAATCGGGTGGAGTTAGCTGCAGGAAAGGATCTGCCAGCGTCCAAACAGTGTTACGGCGATGCCGAGGGACCATTCTATGTGAATACTGCCGAACTGGCTGCTGATGTTGCTGATCGTGATGGTGCAGGCAATGAATACATGCGAGTGCAGTTTACCTACAGCGCCGACGACGAAGCCGACAACGTATACCTGAGTCTTCTTGACATCATCAGCATCGAGGAACGTCAGATACAGGTCAGTTACACGTTACCGAACGCCTGTCGTGCTTATCGGCCTCTTCTTACCAGAAATAATTGTAGGCCTAGTCTAACAAGATATTTGAGCTAATGCTCAGGAAACGCGTGAGAGCCTATAGCAGTTCCTGTTCGCAGGTAATTTTGGTCTATCTCCATCCATTTCGTCGCAATTCACTCTTTTGCAGCCATAAATTGCCAAAAAATCACTAAAAACCGCTATTTTGGGGGTTCAAGATCAATTAAGGTCATCAACGTTGACAATCCTAAGAAACTCGTCACCGTGTTTGTTAAAGTCTGTGCCTATCTGCAACCATTTTCACGCTAGACAAGCCAAAAGCGGATAAATAACCACTTTTTAGAGGGCTACCCCTCTTTGACACCCGCGTGCGCAGGCTTCCTTGAACCTAAAAATCCGGACTTGGATTGCTAAAATCTACATTCAATGCTGAAAATTTCATACGCAGGTTGTCTTGGTCTGTCTCCGGCCATTTCGGTGCAATTCACTGTCGAAATGCATGTCGCAGCCCGAAATCGCAAAAAAATCACCAGAACCTCCTATTTTGAGAGTTCAAGTTCAAGGTCATCGATGTTAACATTCCTAGAAAAGCTCGTTGCCAGTGCTTATTATGATAGACGGCATGTCTGTGCCTATATGCAACCATTTTCACGTTAAACAGACATTTGCGTCAAGTTTATTTCAATGTCGCATGCCAAAAATTATTAAAATCGGCCAATGTTTCACAAAGCTATTGCTATTGGAAAAATAAAAGTGACTCGTTTTATGGACCCCGGTGTCGAGGATAATACTGTTTTGCATAGTTCAATTGCCAGCGACAATAACAAAGAATATTTAACTGTTGTATTCAAATACTGATTTTAGTCACGTAAAGAATTTCTTTCGGAACATTTTGCTGAAAGCCACATGACTATGACGTACGGTTGCAAAATTATGGTGTCATTAACTTTGTGCCGTTTTTTGGACCACCCTGTATATATTCTTACAGTTTTTGTCGTTTCAATAGTTCTTTTTTGTTCCATTGTTTTTTTTTGTATTTCAGTAAAGACAAGCATAGTAATAATTAAAGCTGGAAACGATTAAAAATCAGCTGATTTTTCAAAAATTAACGATTAATTAGTCATTACTTTCGACTGAAAACTAAACTGTGATTATCGTGTGCTTTCGCCAGTGGCGTAGCCAGAAATGTCAATGGGGGGGCTCATTACCCTTTCCCTCCCCTTTTCTTTCCCCTTTCGTCTCTCCATTTCCTTTTGTCTCACCTCTTCACGCCACCCTGTTTTCTAGTCCTTCCCTTTTTCTCTTCCCTCCCTTCCTTTAAAAACAAGGCTCCCTAAAATCCAGCTAGTGGGTCTGAGAGAGCGCTGTGAGCTCCCCAAGCGGGGTTTAAGGCAGAGCCCCTGACGAAATCAAATTTGGTGCATTTTTGCTTTAAAAGATGAGATCTGGTGGCAACAATTTTAATTATTGCTGCGTGGGCCCCCTTGTCTAGGCCTCGCCACTGGCTTTTGCTTCAAAACACTTGTACTGTAGACAGACTAGATTAATGTTCGCGTTCTCCAAAGAAAGTGTCTATTTTTGTTGACCCAGGCCTACTTAGGACTAATTTCTTAATGTTAACAGTTTTGAACCAAGCTTGTTAATGACGTAACGTTAAGCAGACCTACTTCGTCTCTTTACAGAGTCAAATAAACAAATGAATCAAAAACACGCGTATTAAAAATACTTGTGATCCGATATTAGTTTACATAATACAATTATACGAGTATAAATAAGTGAACTAATAGAGCACATATGCAGCGTCGTGGGTAAAAAAGCAGAGGGACATTTTCTACAGATACCACAAATTTCCGACGGAGAAGATGATGGGCGCTCGAAATTTTACTTCTGCCCCTAAATTTCACGAAAATGGGGGGGGGTTAGCCTCAAATTTCACATTTCTGGACAAAATTTTCCAACCGGAAAAAAATTGTCCGACAGTTTGCCAACAGACCAAAATTGGTGATGGGAGGGGCTAAAATGCCCCCAACTCAGCCCCTTCTCCCCCCTTTACGACACCACTGGAGCACGCAATGTTAGCAAGACTGCTGCCGAATCTGAAGCGCAAATTAACGTGATTGCATTCAAGCTAAGAAACACAATGACTGGCAAAAGCGAACGGAAAGTCAAAAACATCTGGACGTGGACGTAGACAGTTTCCATTAAAATATTCACAACTGCCATTAGTTAAATATGTAATAAACACACACATGCATTAGAAACGCCATTTTCTGATTATAGGAAAACTATTTACGCAATAAAAGTATATTACACAAAAAGTATATATGCTAGTGTAACCAGGAAATTATCCAGCCCCCCTGTGGAGGGGTGTAAACCCCCCCATTAAAATCTTGACACTCCCAACAAAACAGATACCAAGGGGTGTTGTATTTGGTGGTGAAACCCTATGTTATTTCTGCATATTGCTTTCATTACTTTTCATTAATTCACATAAACTGTAACAAACTGCGGCCTATTAACTTCTCTTTTGCAAAAAAACTGCAAAGTCTGATTTTTTAGGTTTCCAAATTTTAGAAAAAATAGGAAACTTATGGTAGCCACTTAACGTCAAAAAACCCAAAGTGTTTCAGACCACCATCCCCTGACCCCTAGAACTTACATCCCCAACTTGGATCTGAGGCCCCCAAATGAATAATTCTGCGTAACTACCTGAGTGTAACCTGCGGGCACTATGGATGGGTGGATCCACTGAGCCAGGGTACTAAGACACCCAGCGTTGTAACCCCCAAAACTGTCAAAAATGTCCAAAAGTTCAAAGAATCTAGCACCTGCTCTCAAGTGGCAGCAGTTGAGTTTACATTTTTCAGGGTCTTTAAGTCTCCCGGACTTAACTTATGTCAATGGTCAGAATGGGTGTGAGCAGAAATGTTCTGGCTGATAGTATAAGTTGAATGAATATTATTTTGCGCGTTTGATGTGTCAGATGGACGGCAACGACCGCAATGATATCGCAAGCAGAACTGAATCTGAGACAAAGATTGATGCCAACAAGACGATTGAACAACAAGACAAACGAACATCAGCCGATGACGAACAGATGATATAAATCTCTAGTGAACTGACACCATGGCTAAAATAACCATTAACTAAACGCTGCCAGCATTGTTGACATAAATATCGAACATTATTTCGTAATTTTTTAAAAACTGTACAGCACATCGCAAATAAAAATTCGTTAATTATCATCATCATCATCATCATCATTATTAATTTTGTACCCCCGGCAGTAAAGTACTGTGATGGGTGACTGCCTGTGGGCATGTGAACCATCTCGTTATGTAACCAGCCGCTTAGGTCAACTCAGCCTTCCATCCCTCCGGGGTAGGTAAATAGAGCACCAGCCTATCTGGCTGTGGTTAAGGCGGGACGCGTTCGTCTGTGTCGCGCGGCATCTAACACTGTATGCCCATATGGCAGGTGATGCTCTGTAGCTCTGAGATGAGCTTCCCATTAAGAGCTATATCACCACCTTTAACCTTTATTAAATATAAAAAACTTAGCAGTTTACATTACTGTGTAAGGGCGATCAAGTCACACATCCAAAACAGCAGAAATCATTTTACTAGGACACAGAGTGATAGAACGACGAACTGGCTGCCCTTCAAACCATGTGACGTGACCCCATTTAACGTTTTCCACCTCGCATTATTCCGTAAGCCAATAGGGGAGAGTTGCCTGAATTGGAACAGTTCCTTGATTGGAACACTTTACTTACTCGAAATCTACGAGCTGCTTACTGATAGTGAGGAATAATTAGTACTCTACGGTGGTTTCGCTTTCGATTTTAGTTAAGTGTGGTGTGTGTTATCGACTCGATTTGCAGTTAACGACAATTGCTGATTTTTGATTAATAGGCGTACGACCTTAAATGCAGCACCAGTAGTGAGGATGGCACACGCCGTATTTGTGAAGTGATTTCGTAGCCGCTAATGCTGTGCACACTGGATGTTTATCGGTGTCGGGTGTGTGAGGGATAATGTGATGTAAACAAAGGCTGTGCTGCTGCACAGTGATTTGACAGATTTGACAAAATGGGCAAGACTTGCCTAGAAGACTCAAGGATAATAATGCTAGTAATGCTAGTAAACACTCACTGAAAACTAAGTACTGTCCGTAGGTATCATGCAAACAAACAAAATGCACAAAAACCCATGTGACCTTGACCTCTGACAGATGACCTTGACATTTAATAGGCTTCTAGAGGTTGTCAAGGTACACTTTCTTGCAAAATTTCGTCAAGCTAAGTGCAGCGGTTCATAAGTTATCCTGTTAGCAGAGAAACAAACTCAGCGACAATGCTAAAAACAATGCTACCTATGTCAGCAAGTAACAAGGCACACGGAACAGCATCAGTTTCAGTAATATGGCAGCAAAGACATTGGGTAAGGTCAAATTTTGCCAAAAGCCAACACTCTTAAACCAAAGTTTGGTCTTCTTCCCTATCATATTGAAATAGTGGACACAGTTCATATCATAACATCCAGTGCTGGGTAAGATTTGAAATCAAATGATTTGAAATCGTGACCTGAAATCGTTTTTAAACTGTGATTTTGATGCCAAATCACTTCATTTTTTATTTTGATTTCAAATCAATCATCAGGCGATTTTGATGATTTCTAATATCACATTCAAAAATTTCTCTTAAACTATCAAGAAATAAACTCTTGTAATAAAACGTATTAACCGCACCAAAGCTTATCTAAACTTCTCTTAAAACTATGAACAGATAAACTTTTAACCACACAAACAGGCAAGCAATTCCATACATCGACTATTCTTTCAATAAATAAATATTTCTCTAAGTCATTAATTAATCATACTTTTGTTCAATTTAAAATAATGACCTCCAGTCGTATTGACGGAACTTTGCATTAAACATGTGGCTACTCCCTTTATTTACTTATTATTTTCTATTTCACATTTTGATCATATCTTTCACGTATCTTCTATCTTTCAGAGAAGGCAGCTTCAAATACATCACCACTGTTCATAACCAAACATAAGTCCAAACTGAGGTCTAAGAACTAACTTAAGACAAGATCTAAGTTGAGACTTAAATTGTGCCAAAATCAGTCAGTAGTGATGAAATGGAATTTTCAGCGTTAAAGAATACAATTAGGGCTTAAATCCCAAGGCTTGAGTTTGGTCTTAAATCAAACAAAAATAAGTTCATTTTTAGTGACAGATTACAGTTCACAATATCTACCGATAGTTTAGTAAAATAGTGTAGTAACAGCAACAGAAATATATGCCACAATGACTTCACTATGATGTAAGTTCTAAGTAACATATTGTTTGTGTGTGTTGCGACAATTAAATAAACAAGTCATTTGAAGCATAACTGGTTTATCTATTTCTCATCTATTTTCATTATTTTTCGTAAAGTCTAAAATTTGAGTCTACTAATTGGACTAAAGTCTGAACTCAGTTCGTACTTAAGCCCAATTTTTTTTTAGCTCAGCTTAGACTTAAGTCTAAGACTTTTGTCTCAGACTACAGTCTGATGCAAACTTGACCTTATCCATGTTGGGCTGAGTTGAGTCAAATGTCATAAGATGCAGAACAGAGATGTGTTGACTGCGAGCACGTCCGTCCGTGGACACAGATCTGCAGAATTTTGTGTGAACAAGGACAGACAGTGGATCCAAAATAGACAAAATTTGCAGATGCGGACTGATGCAGATCCTATTCCGTGACGGGTGTTTTTTCCTAATAACTGCTAATGGACTTTGGAAAGCATTTTTAATTTCCATCTTGCTTAGCAAAATGTATTACAAAGCCATTTACTGCCGTTATTTACTTATTTTGTCACTTCCTGATTAATGGGTACCTTATGTACTAAAGACTAGGCGTATTCAGTGCGGACACGGACTGACAACGGATCCAATATTTCTGTCCTGTGGTGGATGTGGATAGACGTGGATCCTTGGTCAAAATCCCCGGATTAATGCGGTCTCAACATTTCGAAATCCGCACATCACTGATGCAGAAGCTCTTTTCAAGATGGACCAAAGACGTTTCCTTCCCAAGCATCATTCTTCAGCTTTACTGCTTCACGCTTTCGCTCTGCACAATAAAGTACACAGCACGACAGACAAACATGTTTACAAACCGTTATCTTAATGGCTTAGTTATGGCTTAGTTGACAACGGCATTGGTTGCAGCAGCAAAAATAACAAATGCCAGGCCCAGATAGTACTTGGATGGGTGACTGTTGGCAAGTGAGTAAACCATCCCGGTATGTAACCATCCACCCAGGTCAACTCAGCCTGGCCATCCCTTCGTGGGTAGGTGCAATGAGTATCAGTGAAAGCTGGGATGTGAACAGGCACACCGAGCGATGTAGTGGTCTTGCAGTGTAAACTCGTGTCTGGCTGAAAACTAAAAAATGGAGATCATTGCCACCTTGTGGGCCTTATAACTTGGGCAAAACCTTATATTTTTATAGTTTAATATACTCCTGAGTTGAAATGGTAACTAATAAATCATACACATTCATCAAAGCACAACCTTTATTAATTCTTTTATGAATTCAAACCTGCAGTCACAGACCACGCCATCCCTCTCAACCACGTCATAGACTAGGACCACGCCAAGGTGATCGACAGACAAAGCAACAGAATGGACCGGTGGATCAGGGAAGCGATATACATCAGGAAAGAACAAGACAAGTCGATGAACCGAGACGAGGGGTCCTACCAACTTACACACGTCTACGATTACTTACTGTCTGCCACCTGGTGGAGAGTCGTTCTGAAGAAAACAGTAGTGGTTGCTGAAACGTCAATAAATCTGGCAATCTACATTATATCATTGGATATAATACAGACCTCTTGCCTCCCTGAGTTTTTGTCGTTCCATTTCTTTCTGTTCCTTGGAAACACGGCTTTGTAGTCCCAGGGCTCCGGCCACAAGGTTCCTAGCAACACTTGCCGACGTCTCAGGACGAGGCTTGTACGGCTGCAGGAAAACTACAACAACAACAGCAACTACAACACATTAGAACTACTACTTAATTCTGTGACCAATCTAATGTACTTCTCACACATCATCTGCTGATGCTAAAAACCCCTACCATAGAACCTAACAGGAAGTGTATCAGTTGTAAAGAATTTTTCCAGCAAGGAAGATCATTAGTCATCAATATTGTACCAATGATAAATGTCGGAGCAGTGGGGGGGTCGAATTTTTGGCTTTCCCATTGACTTGGCACATTGCTTATACAACAGCTTGTTGCTACCGCACAAGCCGTGATGTCATACAGTCCTTTTAAAACATAAAATACTTGGCTAAAAGCAGAACTGATGCTGAAAATACCTATTGAGACTTATATGATAAAGTAAAATATTATAGAGCAGAATCTACGCAAGGTGAGCAAAAAAAGTGAGCAAAGCAAAAAGTTGCAATTTTCCGAGAAACAATGCAAATTGATTTCCGACAGAAATATGTCAGGTGATTAAGATTTAAATGTTGATCCTAAATTTCCCCAAAATGAGGGTGTTTCAGCCCAAAATTTGCATTTTTTTGGATGAACAGTTTTTGACACGCACAAGATTTTCTGACAATTTTTTTGACAGAACAAAATTCAAATGGCAAGTGTCGACCTGCGGCAATGCCACTGACTGCTATGCTATTAGAAGAACCACTGTTATAACCACCATTACTATTTCTTGATGCTAACAAACCAGAGAGCACAAATTCCATTACACTGACTTCCCAAGACATCCCCGTGATGCCCGCCACGGAAATGTCATGGGAAGTTGGTGTAGTTGAATCTGGGTTTTACTGACCAGCGAGTCTTTTAGCTTTCAGTCTGGTCTGAGCTGAAGCCGTGTGTACCGGCTGCACCTTCATCAGTGGGTGAGAGAAATGACACAGTGCCGAACTAGCTGCAATGACACACAACAGCACAGTGCCAAACCGAATTATTGTTATTATTATTATTGTTATGCACGAAAATTATTACCGTGGCATTTAGTCTAAGTAGACTTCAAGGACACGTAACATAATTACACTAAGAGTCGACATGTTCGACAAACTGAAAACTAGGAGAACTAGAATGAGCGTCACTAGTACGATGTAGCGAACAGGTACGTCTTCAAGTGATGCTTAAAAGTCGACAGTGACGACGATAACGTAACAAACGATGGTAAACTGTTCCATGCACGGGCAGCAACAACCGGGAAAACGCGATCCCCGATCGTGCTGCAACGAGTCACTGGAACAACGACCGCCGTTGATGAGCTGGAACGGAGACTTCGCCTCATGGTGACGTCAGTTGCACGGTTGATGCTGTCGGCGAGGTAGACAGGTGCTGTGCCGTTGAGAGACTGGAAGACGAGGCACGACAGCTTGAAGGTAATCCGTTCCGGAATCCGAAGCCAATGGAGTTCACGGAGTAATGGTGTCACGTGATCGAACTTCCGGGCACGAAAAACAATCCGAGCAGTGGCGTGGAGGACGGACTGCAGCCGACAGAGTTGGCGAGCTGGTAGCCCCACGAGCGTTGCATTGCCATAGTCAACACGCGACAGAACAAGCGCTGTGACAAGCGATAATGAAACCGCCTGCAAATGATATGTAATAACAGAGTGCTGAACTCACTGTAAATAAATGACAAACCATTAGTTTAAACTCATTTTGCATTTATTTGTCAAACTGCCACCAAAAATATATATTTTCAAAACCATATCTGTGTGTGCTTCCTTCTGCATATTAAATGTCTTGAACACTATGTACAGATTTTGGTAAAATTTTTGGCATGGTGGCAACTAATCAATTAAATCATAATGGTTATTTGACTGTTCATATATTATCGACAGATATACAAATGCTGAAATTCTGCAATGTCTTTCGGTGGCAAATTACAAACAAAGGCCAAGTCTGCAGACTATAGTTAAACAGCTGCACAAAAGTGTCACTTAAAACATATTTTTAATTCTAACGTACAGCATAACATAAAACACTATTCTGATATATAGTATGAACAATAACCAAATTAATTTAGCAAAAAGCTAAATCGCTAATTTCTGGTTTGTATTCATAAGGTTGCTCATAGGACTGACGATTTGGCTGCAATTTGCAACTGCATGTTTTGACGACTCCTAAGTCTCTCCTTTACCTGGGGAAAGGCACCCAATCTGACAAAATATGTCACTGGATCCCACAAAAGTACCGGCCAAGCGACACCTAAAGCTACTGAACCTTTTAAGCAGGGTGCAAAAATGTGACAGACAGACAACAGAGAGTCAGACGACAGACCACGCTACTGAGAAATACGCAGCAATAGGTGGAATTCTTTGCACTGCAGGTAGTAATTCTGCAATAAGTAAAAACACAAAAGATCACATAGTGTAAACAGAGTCCCACTCTTTTACTAACAAAAAATCCTAGACTTTTCCAGGACTTTCCAAGACCCCCATGAAAGATTTTCCAGCACCTTATTGTAGCCCACGAATGTTTAAATATTACATACTTGCAAAACAAATTTAAAAGTAATGGTCTTCCTGCGAGAAAGCGAGCAGAAAAAAATGATTTTCATTTGAGCCTGTGAAAAAATGCATTATTTTCAAGGATATTTTTCCAGGACTTTCCAGGAGCTTGCGCTTCAATTTTCAGGACTTTCTAGGTCCTGGAATTTTCAAGAAAGAACCCAGGCCTTTCCATGACTTTCCAGGAGGCGTGGAAACCCTGTGTAAAAAAGAAAACATCCAGCGAATAATGGTTTACCAGCGACAGAACTGGAGAAGATGCCAATAGCATGAGTATCATCCACCCACTTTATATCAAAACCTCGGTCTCTGCATAGCAATCAACAATCGATAATCAAATAAATCAACCAATCAATGTTGCCGGAAAGCATCACAAACATTGAACTCACAAGCATCTAGTGAGTGAGTGAGTAGTTTCTTAATGGCACATCAGCACAAAATAGGCCATTCAGTGCCATACGCAGTTAAAATTAGTTAAAAGTAGTTAATATATGTATTAAAAGCGAAGTTAAAATACTTGTTAAGATCAAGGCTATTAAGCTAATGTAAAAACAACATTATATACGATTGTAAAAGCCGACGTCTTTCACATAAGCAATGATGTTGCGAGATGCAACATTTTCAAAAACGTCCTTGAGTGTGTCCACTCCAAAATATCTCTGACGTGCTGCACTGTAACGGGTGCAGTCCACCAAAATGTGCTTGACTGTGAGCCTAGAAGCCCACTCGAAATTTTGAAACTGGTTTGGGCTTTGGTCTGTTTTTGGAGAACTGCTCACTTTTTAATTGCAGAACCGAAACTCCTTGCGACGAAACTGCGAAGCCATCCTCAAAGCAAGTTTCATTTGGTTTTGAGCAAAAGTAACATGGCTGATAAATTTTACAAAAATAAAAGACAAGAACAAATACTGTAATTACTGTAGAAAATAATGCTACGGGTGCAATTGTTACTGAAACACTGATGTAGAAACAGTAAGTCTTAGATGCGATTGTCAAGTAGAACAGGTTTTTTAATTAACAAAATACATAATCTCTGATTGAAACCTTTCACTTTATAACAGAAATTGCAAACCAGGTGAAACCGATTTAGCAAAACCGAAACTGGTTTCAAATTAACGTGTCATGGGGACAAGGTCAGAAGACATAGAACCAGATTCCTCACTGCATCAGAAGCATTCATTTTGCTCCCAAGACCCATCTATTTAAACAATCCTAGACACTGTAAAGCACTACTGGACTTAGTGATGTATACGGAACATGGTTATGACTATAATTATGACACTATCTGTGAATGAACTAAACCTACTTGTACTCAATGAAAGCAGCTAGGAGATCACGAGTCTGAAGCTCAGGTGGAAAGTCATAGATCTCTATCAGGTGACCATACTCTACAACAACATCAGCTACTACAACAATTACTACAACAACTACTAAAAGTATAACCACTACTACTGCAACAACAAAAGCTACAAGTACTAGCTGCTAAAAAATCACATGACTGTAGCTGGGCTGGAAGGCCATAAATCTCTATTAGACAACCACATTCTGCAACAACAGCAACTATTGCAACTACTGCTACAACTACTAAAAATTATACAACTACCAGTACAACAACAACTACAACTACAAATACGCTAGCAGCTACTACTACTACTACTACTACTACTATACTAGTGCCACTACTATTATCACCAGTACTATCAATCAACCGCAGTTCATTAATAATGCCTGTACTGCTGACAGGGAGGTGGTCTCGGTTGAGACGTCTCAGTCTCGAGACATACTAGCGTCTCGTCTCGGTCTCATCTCGGACAAAATACTCAACGTCTCTGTCTCGTCTCGATCTCAGAGCAATATGTCTCGGTCTCGGTCCAGTAGGTCTCACCTCAAGTCTTCGGGCCACTGCGTCTCGTCGAGACGTTTTGTGCAGGTGGGTGCCATGCACACTGTAGCTGCAATTAGAGCGATACTAACCAGCATGACATTTGTGGCTTAGACATATTCGTTTACATTGTTTTTACCTTTTCATTTACTTATTTATCATAAAGCAGAATTATGTCACGTCAGTCTTTTTTCATCATAAAATGACACTGCAGTTGCAATTCTTTATAGTGCAAGCCGTTAATTATTCAGTGATAATTGTCAACGTAAAGTGCAAAAACCCACAGTATCACAAATAAAAAGCGCTTACCATGGTGGGAGTTAATTAATCCGTATGATTTTTTTCATTGTCAATGTGTTTCACCATACGTCACGGCAAACGTCTTGGCGAGACGTTGAAGCTCCCGAGACTCTCGAGAGTCTCGGGAGCTTCATGGTCTCGGCTGGCGTCTCAGAAGCTGCAACATCTCGTCTCGGACAAAATTTTGAACGTCTCGGTCTCGTCTCTGTCTCGGCTCAGAAGGTCTCATGCACACCGCTGACTGCTGATAAATGCCAATCAAATTATTAGTCACGATTTGAAGATTGACTAGCAGTAACTCAGTAATGGGGTCAGACAATGTGACAAAAACACAAAACTAGCACATACCTTCACTGCTGATGTCAACTGGTCGAGGTTGATAACTGTAGTAATCAATCACTTTCTGCTTTCTGCAATCATCTGTCTTCAGCGTCTCCGTTGTCTGGTCACAAACCAACACAGTCAGTGTAGATAAAACCCAACAAACACATTTAATTCAGGCCCATACAAAAGTCCGGTTTGGCATCAAGGGTATTTCAAGATGGCCAACCTGGTCTACATGTCACTGTCCGACATGGCTCCAGCATACCTGGCCACCGACTGTCAGCTGATCTCTGACGAAGGTCGTCGTCAGCAGTGTTTTTCCAACTCAAGGACATGTGTCGTTAGACGGATCTACAGCTGCTATGGAGACAGATGTTTTGCTGCTGCAGGTCCTAGGCTGTGAAACAACCTTCCAGCTCATCTGAGAAAAAATAACATTAGCCTTGGACAGTTCAAGCAGCTGCTAAATACAGTTTTGTTCAGACGCTGAGATCACGATGCATTGTAGTTAACAACATTGTAGTTGTGCAAGAGCAGCAACACTTAAGTTTTCTTACTAACTAACTTATTTACCAGGTCTTATTTACCAGGTCACGTTTAAACACAGCAGCTTCACAACAGCTGAACTGTGGTTGCTTATGCAATTATAACACTGCTAATCTGCCAGTAAAACTTCCTCAGACGTGCCTCTAGGTTGGGGTGATAATGCGAGTACAACTTTTGGGGTGCACCACCCCCTGAAAATTTTGAAGGGCAAAAACGTCCAAAATTCGGTGCAATGTAAGAAACTTTCAACTTTGACCGCAAATATCTCTGGAATGCATAGGGATGTCAACTAGCGGTAAATGGTGTTATGAACGGCAATCCATCTTTTGTTGCACAAAATTTGGTGAAATTTGGTCCGATAAAAAAGTTATACGCACATATGTTGACCTACACTAAGTTGACACTAGGCGTTCTGTGTATTCTAATGCATTTTAGTTCGGGCCGCGTGACTTTGCCCCAGGGGGAATTTTACCCCCATGAATTTTCCCCCGAATCAGACTTAGGGCGCCAGGTGGACTCACGATGGGCCTTGCCCCAAATTTCTAGTTGCCTCTATGTACAATTCAATGACTGGAACACATTTACCTGCTGAGCATCTGACGACAGATGCAACATTTCTCCCGACTCATCAAACATCTTTTCCCAGCTCTCATCATCATCAGAGACAGCTGCAGCATCATCACCAACATCGTCATCATCATGAGCAGCAGCAGCAGCATTATATGCATCATTATTGTCTTCGTAGAGAATGGAATCAGTTAGGCTACTGCCAGCTGCAATGGCCACCTCAGCCGTATCACGGGAACAAACACCTGATTCATCTGTCTCCGCGATCACAATTGCCAATGCATTATCTTCATCAGCAGCAGCAGTAGAATCAACAGTGCTTTTATCAAGAGTATCTCTGCTAACTCTGATTGCCGATGCATTAGCATTTTCAACATGATGATCATCACTTTCTCTATTATCTGACATAGAATGACTGATGCTGCTTGTGTGGCTATCAGCTACAGTAGTTGTACCAGTTGTATCACATGAACAAACATCTGTCTCTGTGACTGTGACTGCCGATGAATCAGCAATGTTTTCAACATTATCATTATCACCATCATTGCTTTCTCTGTTAGTTGTTGTGGAGTAACTGACGCTGCTAGCTGTTTCTGTTGAGTTTAGTGAAACCAAATCTGTTAGCTCTGCCAAATTTTGTCCTGAGTTGTCCACATCACAGTCAGATTCAAGTCTAGCAGGCACAGCAGCAGCATTTTGACATGACATAACCGACTCATAATCTAAATCTTCTCTTCGTTTAGTCAAACTGTCACTAATATTAGCAGTTTCAGCTGTATTGCTGGATTGGCTTCCAATTCTAAATCGTGTTGCCACCACTGAACCTGGCTTACTTTTCCGATGGCTGCTTTTACAAGATTCAATGGCTAAAACAGAATCCTCCTGAGTCTGATACAAATTCACACCTACGGAATCTAAATCTTCACTTTGTTCATTCGCCAAAACATCGCTGTTAGCGGCTGCAGCAGTTTCACTGCATTCGACTTCAATCTCAGCTTTTGTGACTGCCGATGAATTAGTAATATACTCACCACTAACATTATCACCAACATTGCTTTCTCTATTATGTGCCGTGGAATTACTGATGCTGCTATCAACAGCTGCATCGCTTGCCTCGGTCATATGGTCATCAGCATTAGTTTGCTTTGCCACTGTCAAATCAGAGCTACTTTTCCAGCCACTTCTGGAAACCTTTTTCATGGGATCATGACAACCAATTTTCTTCGGTTTATCATTAGCAGTCTGAGAACTGGTTTTCTTGTCTATGCTGCACTCTCTAAAACCACGGATGCTGTCTGCAGATTTAGTCGGCAAAGCTGCTGCAGACAAAGGCTTGTTGCAAGTTCTAAATAATAAATCATCAACATCAACATTGGACAGTGATAATCGGAGATCTAGATCAGCAGATCCGGATGCAGGCGCAGTCCTATCAGCACCGACAGCGGTAGTGCTGCTGTTGCTATGTACAGTTGCAGTAGTATTTTGCGACCTCAGAGCACGTGGTACATACATCGGCCTGTCTGGCCGTCTGGTCCTCTTTCTACAAATTCATACGTCATCATCATCATCATCATCATCATCACAATCCATTCAGTTGTATGAAATAAAACAGCTGATAAAAAATATAAGGTAGTTCCTATTCTGACAAACACTATACGTGCTATACTGACATACAGGGTTAAGAAGAACATTAGTGATAAAGTTAAATTGCGAATGCATTAACTACATTACAATATGTACAACTTTCTTTTTTGTTTAACAGGCATGGTTTTAAAAGGTCTCCAATAGCAAACCATTAATGGAATGATAAAATACAAATGCCAGAATCATCGCCTTCAATACTACAGCTTACCTGGTGTCTGGAGAGGAGGCTGCCTTGTCAGACGACATAATATTTATTGCTAGAATTCACCACAGACCCAACAGATCAAACCACAGCAAATATAAGCTTTAAAAGCTAAACGGCCTAGACAGATACGTCTACATTTGGTACTCGCTTACTAAAACTTTATACTATTAAAGTGCATTTTATGACAGCTAGCATACATCGACAAATTTCTAACAAAAACCATGAACTTCATGAAAAGTTGTTTATGTTTACGGCCGCATTGACATCCGGTACTTATCTAAAGTTGGCGATAGTGTGAAAATGAATTAGTGATGCACTGAGCCGTCGAATTCGAGTATTCAAGAACTAGCGTCCTGCCTTCACCCTCATGTTTGCGAAATTGCGACGCCGTTTTCTGACGACAGTCGCGATCAAAGTCATAAGTTACGTGAAATTCGGCTTTTTTGGCCCTCAATACAGGAAAGAGGCAAATTCGCGCTACCACTATTAAGGCGTGTACAGAGCGACGTGACTGGAGCTAACTGACGTGGTTTAGTTTTTGACGATGTGGGCTCTTCAAATGAGCAAGCAGTAATACATTACAGTAGACACTGTCTACGACCTACGTAATTACGCTGACAACGGCGTCGCACAATGACCAATGGACTCGACCTACTTGCCCATTGGCCAGTTCGTCAAAAACTAATCCGTGCCAGTTTAGTTCAGTTCGGATAAGCCTACGTCACTTTTTAGACGCCTTTACAGTACTCAAAAAGTTTGCAGCCACTTGCCTAAAAATTGCCAACAAAGCACTCCCACTTTCTAACCCAGGACGCCGTTAGCTGGATTAATTTCAGGTGTTGGTTCAGTGGAAATGACCAAGTTCTTTTTTACTGCAGTTAAAAAAAGTTATATTTCAGAATCCGAACTCTATGAGTTAAGCAAACAAAAGCAAACATCAACAGTTTGACTGCTAGCACGTCGCATAAGCAGTGGGCTAGCGTGACAGTAATAACGTTGTTAATTAAGTAATTGATTGAATAATTAAAAAGGCCTTCAGATAATAGCGAAAGCTGCATAAAATTGTCCATGCATGCGGACCATGGAAGATAGAAATCAGCAACAACAACTGTTTATAATGCAGATTTGCTAATCACACAAACTCACAAGTCTTTCACAGGCATATACGACACACAGTAGTCTAGTCTAGCACATGCCTTAATGCTACGATTTGACCAATGGCTACATGAACGTCGCTCGGTGTACAATAGACCTACATAATGATACTGGAATGGAAATACCTGATGATAAGACAAGATACTGCCAGACAGAAAACTAATATACTAAAGTGCAAACAACACTTTCTTCTATCGCCACCGAAATCTGATCATTCCCTTTCTGGACCAAGCCCATTCCTGTCCGAAAATCGATCAGAAAACGTTCAAAATTTTTTTTAGATATGTTGGATATAAATTGACTCATACAAAACAACGTCTTCATTGGGCTATAATCGCTGTCACTGTAACAGAAACTCATCACAAATCTTGAATGAAATATTGCATGATAATGGAAACAATGGATGACGTGGAACAAATGGCATGAAACTATCACCGAAAACAAAAGTTTTTCAACACTACACGGTGGCACAAAACAAAGTTGAACATTCATTTTGATTCTATACACCATGTACATCAGACACCCTCATGCTGACAGCTAACGTAACGAATATCAACAACACTTGTACACAGGGACTGTCTTATTTGCAAGCCACTGAATTTTGAGCTGAGCTGCAGAAATTCTACATTTACACGGAATTTTGCAGCATTCGGCATTGGCCAGTGATTATTCAGTTTAAATGAAATTTTGCAAAGCTTTTCGACAAAAACATAACCACAAAACAGGGATGGGTTGCTAACGGGGCCGCTCTAACCTGCAATGAGGCATAAAAAAAAGTAATGAAAGCTCCCCAGTGGGGGAATAGGGAAGATCCCTGACAATAATTTTCAGGTTTCAACACTCAGGGTGGCCTCTCTGTCAAATACTGCATCAGAACAATCTGCTTGTTGATGCCATTGGGATGGGAAATAAGGTTACCGACAAAACCTGAACGCAGTGATATAGGCTTAGGTTTAAGAAATAAGGTCAAGGATAGGGTAAAGGTTAGGGAATAGGGTTAGGGATAGGGTTGGGATTGAAACACAAGATTGGGCTAAAAATTGGTATAGGGTTAAGGATAGGCTTAAAAATAAGGATAGGGTTAGGGTTAAGTTTAGTGTAGTGGGGTATTTTTGGCACTCCCAGTTTTGCCGGTCCAGGTTTTGACAGGGAACCGAGGGATGAAATATGCCTGGATAAATGATACACATAGTTCTATACATTCTCTGCAACAGACGCAATGTCGATAGGTTATTTACACATAAAGATAAACTTGTGGCTGCAACAAACAATCAATTTACAAACTGTACAAGCTGGCATGAAGATACCGGTTTATTCTGTTATTACATATGCACAAATATGTGGAATATGTCAAAAATGCACTAAAAAGTAGCAGAGGGGAGTTTGCACACGAATTTCGGGCTGTCAGAGATTTTCGTCATGCCACAAAACGTTTGTCTAAAAAATGCAAAATTTGGGGTTTTAAACCCGCTTTTGTGAGTAATTTAATAGCAAAATTACAAATTTTCACACATTTATCTCTTGTTTGAAATTTCTATTTTTATTGCATATTCCTGGATAGGGTGGTTGAAAATGCCATCACATGCGGAAAAACATGCAATGTAGATTTTTGCACAGTAAGCAATATACACCCCAACAGCATTTTTGCATGCAACCAGTATTCCTCGACTATGTACAAGCTGAGAGGTAATTAAAAACACATCCACATGATTTAATTTAATATGCAACTCTATGTACAAAAGATTGATTTCTACAACAAATGTTGTTGCTGAAGTTAGCTATTCTATGCAAGCAAAAACACTTGCTATTATTATGCATACGTTAAGTAGAATTACTGTGCAACTCCTTGCAGAGGTTTACAAAGAAAATATTGAGGGCAAAATTTAGCAATAATGATGCATTAATTTTAATCACTAATAAATAAGAAGCTGGGGGCAATCATTCATAACTACAGATTAAAAAATAAGGCACAAAATAAAATTTCCGCTAAAACAACAATATGCAAGAATGCATTTTGCTAATAATGTCCACAATTTGTTCATTTATGTCACAGTTTGATGTAGAAAAAAAAACTAGAAAAATTCCAGGAAATTCCACAAAATACTGCAAAACTCTGCAGGACCGATGTCATCAATTCTCTTGTCACACGTTGAAGCTAAAGACAATATTATTATGTATAAATTACATATATTAATAAAACACGATAGAAATATATTACACACACGGTCAAAAAACCTCTCTCTCTTTCTCTCTTGAACACAGCTAGCTTACAGACCAAGCTAACGATCACATAGATAAAAATCACCATAGATGGAGAGATATTCTAACAATATCTCTAAATTCCAGTTCAACAGATGTCTATCTGCCTGTGTTATTTCTGTAAATCCTTGGGGGTCTTGTTCTCTTCCCCATCCCTTCCCTCCTATTCTCTTCCCCCTACTCTATTATACCCTCCCCTTCCCTTTTCCCCTTTCTTCCGCCCCATCCTCTTAGTAGCAGGTATCCTTGAATCCAGTTAGGGAACATGGGAGATTGCTGTAAGCTCGCCTAGCGGGGTCTAAAAGAGAGACCCAGTCAAAATCAAATTTGGTGCATTTCAGCCTGAAAATGTGACATCTGGTGGCAACAATTTGAATGATTTTCCTGAGAATCAACTGACCAAATATTGTGCAGTTTACACAGTAAAGGTCAATCGAGGATGTCATCAGTCGTTTACGCTGGACTCGCTCAAGGAAAAAATTGGAATCATAAATCATTGGGGTCAGTAGATTCCCCAGCCCTCCCTAAATGATGTCCCTGGTCTGTGCTTTGTCACAAACTGTGCATGCAGTACAAAAAGTAGCTATGACAATGACTTAGTCGATGGCCAAACACTGTCCAATCACGTGGCACACTTTGTTGTCCAATCACATAACGCATCTCAATACATCGTCCAATCATGCGGCATGTCTCAAACATATTGTCCAATCACATGACACGTCTCAGTGCATCGTCCAATCTCACGGCTCATCACAGCACATTGTCCAATCACGTGGTGTGTCTCAAATGCATCGTCCAATCACACGGCGTGTCTCAGTGTCGGGCGTCGTTGGCGTCGTCAATAAACTGAATGTATGTGAATGGAAAAGTGCCCCTCTCACCAGTGACCAATTGGCCCTCAAATGTTCCACTTGGGTCCATCGCGGTAACCAGCACAATCTCCCCCATCTAATACAAAACACACACTAAAATAAAGATAAAAGTGGTGCATAGCTCTTAACACCTTAACTGCCAGCCCATAGAAATTCTCTGCACCTCAGTAGGGTTTGTCGTAGCTGTATATTATAGTTGTAGTGGTTCTAGTTGTAGTTGTCACAGTATTTGTTGCAGTAGCAGTTGTGGGAGTACTAGATTCTATAGTAGTAGTTTTTGTTGTTGTAGCAGCTGTATTAGTAGTAGTAGTTGTTCTAGACGCACTACCTGAAATTGTAAGATATGCACAGCTATTATAACTGTGCATATGTAAACGTAATGGCAGTTCTAATAATCCTCCCTGCTATTCTCTAGACAGTCAATAATCTAATAATGCTGTATACTGGAGAACAGAAGGAGGACCCCAAAAGGATGAAAGACTGGGTTGACCCTGATGTTGGCTGCATACCGAGATGGTTTAACTGTACACTGACAGTCAGCCATCCGAGCAGTAACTAGATGATGGAGACCTGATCAGAAGTCAAACCCACAAACTGTTGATCAATCGTAAGTCTGGCACCACACCGTTATGCCAATAAGTCATGTACTATTTGTAGTAGTTACAGCACCATTACTTATCAAACACTGTGGATCAGCTCAGATGCCAGAAAATGCTTATTTTAGTAATGACAGATCACTAACTATGACTGTGGTCACAAAAATAAGTAACAACCGGGATTTACGGCGATCTGTGATGTTTAGGCAGACCGCTTATTACTGCTACTCAGGCAATCCACACACCCCGAAATACCTTTCCAAAAAATCTCTTGAAATCGCTGCAGTAAAAATCTTGCACGGCTACAAAGTTTTATGCTGAACAATAATAATAACACTGAACATATTACACAAAAAAACTGCACTAACAATTTGATAACTTTTGCACTAAATATTTGCAATAAGCAACCAAACCACATAGTGATAAAATATGTCAAAACAGTTTACAGACAGGAAGATTTCATCAATTTTTAACTAACAGAAATTCTGAATAAAACAACTAGATAAAGCCACAACATCCTGGGAAAGATCGGCGTAGCAGCAGCAGCAGTTGAATCTTCTCACCTTGAGACTCAGCTGTGATTTGTCATAAACATTCGCGACACGATTCTTAATGACTCGAGCTTGGCACGGCAACTTCCTCTACAATCAACCACGAATATTAACGTCATTCGTGAATATTCAATTCTTTTGCTTTTCTGCTAATTCATCTGCATGTCACTCTGTAACAGAGCTGCAATTCTGTTATAAATTCTGCCTCTAAAATGTTACAATTTGGTACAATTATGCATGCTAATCTACTGATGCTAGCAATATTCATGCAATGGGCACATCTGAGTATGGTAGCTTTCAGTCTGTGCTGGCTTAAACCAAGTTTTTTGTACTTAAACTAGGGACCAGTAAAGCTTTGAGATTCGACTCAAATTCGAACTGGCCGTCCTGATTCAAAAGTGACGAGATAATCAAAAATTTTCTGAATCAGCTGTGATTGCCCATTGCTTGTCATAGTCAAATGACTCAAAGCATCAAAGGTCAAGTCGCAAGAAAAAACGATATTAGCTAAATACATGTAGAATGTAACACTAACTAATAATACGCTGATCAATTGTAAGAAAAACATCGCTTTGAAGTACTTCGAAGAAAAAATACGTGGTGCCAGCCGAAAGCACCCGAACGTGCCAGAATACTGATGACGTCACTCACAGGACGCTTTGTTGACAAACTGACATTTGCATTGAAAAACACAGTAAATTCGTAAGTTTTACCCAGAATAATGTCTGATTCATAGCACAAGTAACGACGCATGTGACATCAGAAATTACATCATCGTTGATCTGTTTACTACTAATGATACGCGATTTGTAAAATTAAATCATTGTGGTTTTTTAGTAAGCTAACGATTGACGAAACATTTGGCTTTTTGATGCTATTTGGCCGTAAATTAAGCTGCATTTGACCTCAAGGCAATAAAGCTAGTTAGCAATCCTCCTGCAGATGACGTCAAAGCTGTGAAAAAGAAAAGTTGAGTAGTTTGAACTTTATTTGTAGGGTATTACAAAAAGATTAATGAATAGTGACAAATTAGCATTCGATTAACCCAATTAGCACTTCATAACAGTTACGTAAAATGGTGGGACTTGACCTTTAACGTCACATAGACAGACTCGCTAGCTCTGTGAATAATCATACTGCTTTGTGTGTTTGAGGATTGGAATGAGGAATCTGTAACTGCAGTGCACAAACTGAATAAGGCCACGGTGTAATACAAATCACGACAGTTGGACCATCATCGAATGCGTTGAATGTTGAGAGGTGTATACAGCCATTCAACGCAAGATTTGATTCGAATCATAACAACCGATTCGATTCACATTTAATTTGGAAGAAACCTGTTTCTGCCAGATTTCTGCATGCAGAAAGCCAATGCTAGATATTAGTAGGCATACGGTAAACAGTAGTAATTAGCAACAGTAGTAAGAGATCAAAAGCCAACAAGCTAGGGACTAAAGTGTACCTGTCCATTAAACCGAGGTAACTGTTGCTGTTGAAGGCTGGATGGAGAAAAAGGAACATCGTTGACAGCAGAAGACATCATAGGTACTGCATCTTCACTGTACTGCAAACAACATTTACATATCACAAGGTAGTGCAGCAACACAGATCAACATTTGCATTTCACCAGTTAGTGTAGCAACACATTTCAACTGCGGTGGGACACAGTGCTGTGTACCCGCTGGACTACAAGCAGATCAATATTTGCATTTCCCAAGGTAATGTAGCAACACACGTGAGAAATAGTGAGATACTGAATTTAGTGGATCGAGGCAGAGATAGACACCAACTTACAGCACACAAATAAGGTACTTCAGTCAGCGACTGTTAAGATGCCATTCATCACCACCACGGGTCATTTGCAAGCAGGCTGCTAACCTACTATGTGCTCAGACTAACTGAGCCTTTTACCTTCCGTGGGATCGAAAATTAATAGTAGCTTACAAGCTACGGTGTGAAGGCCTAGCGTGGCTGGTTGGGGCAGCGGTATGTCTGCTTGCTGCAAACCACAAGTCCATTGTTTGCTAAATCATTAGCTCGTGCCACTACCAAGATGGTGTGGCTTAACTTTTACTACTACTACTACTACTGGTACTTACCGGTTCAATGTATGGTACGGGAACGAGTCCTTTCATACCACGGCTGTTACAAGCTGTCCACCATTGTTCCTCGTCTTTCCTTATCAATGACAAAATCTCTCCCTTCTCAAATGGCAAATCGTCCGCATCCTACGACCAGCAGAGACAAAGTTCTGAGTGACTTCAGTTTCTGAGTGTAAGTCTTAAATATGTACTTAGATCACACTTTTCGACTTAGGACTTTTGCTCAGCCAATTCACTGCTTGGTACAACTTAAAGCTGAATGCTAAAGTCCAAACTTGAACCAAACTAAAGATCTCAGCATGCATGCTGATGCAAACAGTCGCAGTGACATAGCAAAGTACACGATGGGCCATAAAAAACGTGCCACTTTACTTTTGTCCATATCTTCGTCAATTATTGACTGATTTTCAAAATCCTTTCACTGGCACACTCTGCAGACAATTTGCAATAATGTGATTATTATAGATCCCACCACACCATAAATGCATTTCTACACTACCTTGTAAAAGATAAACGTAAGCAAAAACTAACAATGACAAAAAAAATTAGGTAAATGAAAGAAAACACTTCAGACCAACATTGCGGTGAATGATCCATATGACACTAAACTGTGTTATACCCACACAGTCTAGTGTCATACAGACCATTCATCGGAATGTTGGTCTGAAGTGTTTTTTTTCAATTTTACCAAAATGTTTGTTTGTTATTATCGTTATGTATCCATATTTCATTGATATTTCACAAGGTAGTGTAGAGATGCACTTATGGTGTGGTGGGATCTATAATAATCACACTATGGCAAATTGTCTGCATAGTGTGCCAGTGAAAGAATTTTGAAAATCGGTCAAAAATTGGCAAAGATATAGACAAAAGTAAAGCAGCACGTTTTTTGGCCTACCCTGTAGATATGTCATACAAATAACATGAACTCATTGTTCTCAGCAGATTCAATAGGCCAAGGTATCAAGACCAAAGCCAAGTCTTTGTGAAAAAGCCAAGGCCAGGACTTTCTGTAATTTAGGACGACCTCATTTCTGGCCTAAAAGCCAACAAAACACAAAACATGTTGCACTTAAATTTACAATTAATTCTGTAATAAGCAACATCAAAGCATTTTCATTACCTTTCCCTCAAATTTGTATTTGGTGATGAATTTCAATCGCTTGGCCTACAAATGACAACCACATAAAAACAATAACAACGTTATTAACTAACTGCAATAAAAGCTAAACTTCCTTTCTCGCAGCTTGATAATATTCGCATAATTGAAAAAAATGCCAAGTTCTCATGTGTCCATAGTACGTGGGGTGCCATAAACCTTCAACGATGTGAGCTTACAATATAACAAGTTATCTTTTCAACTTAATAAACAGAAATAAGCCTGGTGCTGATTTCTAACCAATTAATCTTAAACAATGAACTCTTGATTAATTTCCAACGATGTTTGTAGTCGATTGTAAAGACAACACAAACTGCAGAATTCAAGCACTGGTGGTTGCTATTTTTCATAAACTAAAGAAAAGTCCGAAAAAGTGACAACGACGCTATTTGTATCTGTTTCAATTACTAGTCAAATCAAGAGGGCTTACAAAGTGAAACCTAACAGTAAAACAAAACTACAGATCTTGGCAACATGTCCCGTGCAAAAAATCACAGATTGGTAATGTTAATGGTGGCAAAAACTCCGAAGTTTTATTGAAATTGTAATCTATCTAATAAATTATAATTAAACAATTTTTTAACGATTAATTTAATTGCATCACAAGTCAACACGCATTTTCTAAAAATCTTACTGTCATAAATGTTTTGGTCCAAAAATGCTAATTTTGGGGCTAAAAGTCCCATTTTAGTAAAATTTAGGAATAGAATAAAAATTCTGAGCATTCATAATCTTCTCTATCGAAAACGTGCAGTTGTCTGTTACAAGTCTGTCGAAAAATCCCAACTTCCTGTATTGCCTACTTAACCCATGACATGACATCATAGACTACTACTGCTAGCGTACCGGTCGTACGAGGGCTGTGGTGTCGAGATAATGTATCTTGTAAAAAGCGAGCAGTTCTGGCAGACTGGGGAAAACCATGTCCCCAATATGGAACCTCATCACACCACCATCTCCTGTCTTGCTGTTGATGATGTAGTGACTCACTTTGCTGCCCTCTCTATGCATGCACAAAAAATATTCCAAAATAAGACTAAATACCAAAAACAGCTGAAAACTATCGAGAAACTTAACCAGTAAATCTTAACTCTTAGCAAAAACAGTCGGAGTTTTCAGTAGTTTCCGGTATTTAGCGCTACCAGTTTCAATAGTCACAGAATATCACACACACACAAGATGGGCTAAAAAAACTAAACCATTTTCAAACAGTGATAAGTGAGCAACATTATAATATTAGTAGAAAGAAGCACGATATGTCAATTTTATGTCAAAATTTTGTCTATAAAAAGCGTTAAGCCAAAAATTAACGATGACTAGGCACAACTTGTTAAGTGACTAAAAAATCCAAGAAGTTCAAATCCAAAAATGTTCCCCGACGAAATACTGACCAACACTTTTGCCAATTCCGTGTATCATTTCTGCAGATTCTGAGCAAATTGTGTGCACTCTTTACGATACAAAACTGGGCCAACAACAGCCAAGATGCATAATATGGTGTGAAAGTATAAATAAATTCATGCAACCTTTGTTTGTAAATGCAAATGTACCACAACGTCTTGCAGAAGTTTTTCTTGACAGAACATAGCACACCTGAATGCTGACCAAAAAAATAAGTAATGCTGAGTCAACGCTGTGTCTCTGAAAAATAACTTTGTCACTGTCGATACCTTTGCCACATATTGACCAATTTATATTTTGCAAGGTAACGTAGCAATGTAGTTAATGTGCAAGTGGGACATTTGATAATTGGCTTATAGTGAATTGTCTGCAGAATTTGCCAGTGAAAGAATTTTGAAAATCAGTTAATATTTGGCAAAGATATGGTCAACATCAAAGTGGGATCTACAGCATTTAAGTAACAATACAGAGAAAGGGCTCACTTGACAGAGAGAACAAAATCTCCTTTGATTGACATGCTATCACGGACAAGAAACACTCCGCTGTCACGCTCGGCAGTGAGCACACTGTTTATCTCTTCCCGAGACATCATCCCAATGAACCAGCTAGAACACCAACAAAGCAACAATTACTAACTGCAATCACATGATAGCGAATCCAGGCCTTTTTCGACAATCCTGATTACTGGGATTGGCAGTGTCCCAATCCCAGGATGTTGGAATTACAGAAAAGTCGTTAAAATAGTATTTTTTTGACTGTTGGATGATAAAATAACAATTCTACAGCAATTCTAGTTGTTTTATGAAATATTTCATTTACACAAGAGTCCTTGCTATGCACTGTAAATTGCATTATGACAGTCAAAGCCACTCCACATTGTTCGAATATACCTACCGGTAGGGGCCTGCTGCATCCCATGAACGAAATGGGCTTCAGCAGATTACTTACTACTACAGGGTGGTGCAAAAAAGCAGCACAAAGTTTATGGCACCACAATTTTGCAACCGTACATCACAGAGTCATGCGGTTTTCAGCAAAATGTTCTAACAGAAATTCTTTATATGATTTAAATCATTGTTTAAATACAGCAATTAAATATTCTTTGTTTTTGCCGCTGGCAAGTGAACTATTGAAAAACAGTATTATCTTCAATGTACCTTGGTCCATAAAAACATGCCACTAGTATTTTTTCAATAGCTCTACGAAACATTGGCCGATTTCAGTAATTTTTTGAATTGTTCATCATGAAGCCTGGGGTAACTTACTCACCTACCCCACCCTCTAGACAGGCCTGGTCTAGACCAGAATGACAGCAGCTTTTACGCGTAAGATCCATGGGCATTTCGGTTTGCTTACACGGAAGCAATCCGATGTGAAAAAAATGCTGATAGATGCAAACCAAAACATGAGATTGCATAAGACCGTAAAACTGCTAATAGAAACCTCCAGCTTCTACTAGAACATTTGACTTAGACCCCTGGAATGTATTGAGAGACCCGGCTTCTACTTGAAACCCGGCTTTGATTAAAACATTGTCAACCCGTCACATCAAAATAATACACTTTTTTCTATAGATAATATGTACTACAATACAATTTGGAGTAAGTGTAAGCCCTATACTGTCACATACAACTACTAAATTACTACTATGACTACAACTACTAGTACACATCCTACAGCTACTACTACTACTATTTGAATGTCTGACTTATATTGGAGACCCGGCTTACGTTAGGGACCCACATTCTACTAAAACATCAGACTCCGACCCCAGCCAGCTTGTATTAAGAGACCCGGCTACTATATGAGACCCGGCTCATATTAGCAGTTTTATCATCACTTTTACGGCAAAACATTAACACAAACCTGTCTTTGTCATGCTCATCAAAGTCCGCCATTGCCACAGACTTTGCTTATAAGCAGTAATGAGTGTAAGACGGCCAGAACGGTTTGCCTACAGCAGCAAACCACATAAGACATGTGAACAATGTTTAGACTGACAAAAGTGCAAACACAACTAGCTGATACATTACACAGAATGCCCCCCATGCATGGAAACAATGTTCCAGCATTGCATGCAGTCACTGCCATGCTATTCGGTGCGCATCACTTGCTTTGATGTAGATTTAGACTGCTGGCTGGCATTAGGGCCGGTTACGATCACCGATCGGTAAAAATAACCAAGAAGGTTAGAATCACCAATCGGTGATTCTAACCTTCTATGCTAAAATTACCGATTTTTAAGCTACTTTGCCATGCCAAAATTACCGATATGTAAAAATAAATGAACAGCGATTGGCCATACTTTTATTGCCACATATATAGCCTATATAGTGTTGTTGCTGTTTGTGGTTAATTAAAGTAAGTACCGGTAACAAAAACTTAGCAAAAATCGAGGTCTTGTTTAATCATATTTATACAGATTATCATCAACATTACACAAATGCCTGGCATTTACTTAGGTTTGAAAAGAGCTATCTAATATCCATAATCCTACTATTTATAAGACCGTCAGTTTTAGGCCCCAAGCCTTAAGTCTTGTCAACCTACATAGTTAAATGTCGGCCTACGTGACTGGTTGGTGGCATGGCTTAGCGATAATGCATTAAGTCAAATCAATGAAGTTATTCTACGGCGGGTGCGGTTAGAGCTTGAATGGGTGACTGTCTATGGTACAAAGCCAAAACAACTAGATCGACTCAGTTTTCTACTCTCCGTGGGATGGTAACAAAAGTACTGATGGTGGTTATGGCCATCGCTGGGAAAGAAATGGTGAGTTCAGCATAACAGTAGGCTCTGAGGCCAAAACTGATGGTATACTGACCCAGTCTGTAAAAGCGTAGGCTTACTGTCACATTTACGTACACTGCAGAACCTGCGTTTGGCATTGCTATTAAACTGGTGGAGAAGTTACTTGCTAACTTTTAGAAACGGATATAAGTGGAAATGATAAATACAGTGTTTTCATTAATTTTGTCACATCACGAACTGCAAGCAATAACTCTCTCCTACATGTAAATATCATGGTGTCGCACAGTCGGTGATCGTAGTTCACATGGCTAGTATCACCGATCGGTGATAATAACCAAGAAGGTTAAAACCACCGATCGGTGATTTTAACCTTCTTGGCTATTATCACAGATCGGTGATCCTAATCACTTCGGCTGGCATTGGACCTTGTGAAATGTGAGTGGGGGAGCAAATAATTGGATCGTGTTTGGAGAATCCTATAACACATAGTTAACCTTAGTTATTAGGATAGTAAGCGTTATATGGCTTTTGCCTGTGCTTACTTAGGCCACCAGTAATTCTGGTGGCTTCGGTGAATTCGTGAATTCGATGAAAAAACTTTCACAACTACTTGTTCATAGCGAAAAATCACACAGAGAGCTTTTCTGTCTCATCACACACCGACAATAACTAGATTTACTCACTCTAATACAATAGAACACGCTAATAACGATGTCACTCGGCTGTACTTCTTATCTTACAGAAAATTAATAACAAAATTGACGGTATGAATAACCCAATTGATCATACCCAGACTATTAATACGCAACGAGTAAATAAATAAGTAAAACAGTTGTTACTTTTTGGGCGACCATACTGACAGTCGATCGCGGCGTCACGTTTATGGCATGAGCTTGTGTCTGTTTGTCTGTCTGTCTGTTACGCATGTGTTGTGACTAAACAATGCGTTTTATTGGAAAGTTGTCTGGTCAAGCAAATAAGGTTGTCTAGTGCCTTATGCCATATGATTTAGACATTTTTAGGTTGATATACTCAGCATATTTTTGTTCTGTATGTTTTTCTGTGCATGTATTGCATTTTCTTTATTTGACTTTTGGGTGGCCAGCTTTGATGGGCCTGTGCCCTTTCTGGCAGCCTGGTTGCTT
>Ga0056128_1000533_pt1 | contig 34882 bp, 24 predicted proteins | sample WorMetLIZISLAND2_FD_71113 | JGI IMG/M metagenome (GOLD analysis project Ga0056128, IMG submission 71113) | Marine gutless worms symbiont microbial communities from Max Planck institute for Marine Microbiology, Germany - Olavius geniculatus... ...
CTAGCATACAGCCCAGGTCGGCCGGATGGCCGGCTCAAGTTAACAGCCAGCGCCTTTAACCGACTGGGTCAGTATACTAGCAGTCCTGGCCACAGGGGCTACTGTTGCACAGAACTCGCCATTTCGCCATTTCTTCCTTAGCAATGGGCGTGACCACCGCTAGTACTCATTTTACCATCCCACAGAGGGTAGAAAACTGAGTCGACCTAGCTGGCAGGCTTCGCACAGTGATGGTTTACCTGCCCACAGGCAGTCACCCATCGCGGTGCTAACCGGGCCCGGCGTAGAGTAACTTCGTTTCATCCGAAAAGCGTCACAAACTACGCCACGCCACCAACCACTACCTGGAAAGAGCGCAATCAGCAAAACACCGTGTATATGCAGATCAACCTAAGACTTGACCTAAATGGTCAGCCAAAAATATGTCAACAACAATGGTGAGAACAACAGCAAGAAAAACAACAACTACCAACAAGTACTGCTACTGCTGCTGCTGCTACTGCTTCTACTACTACTACAACTACTGCTACTAGTACAGACCCGTAGCTGGTCCACACTTCCGCTGCAAGTGCAGTTGTTGCTGCCTGTGCTAATCCCGCCTGTATGCCTACTCTCAGCTCTTCATACAGTTCTGGTACAAGCTTCTCCACTAAGATCTCTCTCGTCGGTAAGTGTGGGAGGTACAGTGGATCCATCGCTTCGATAAAGTCTCTAAAAGTGAAAAAAACCAGAAAAACCGGCTTTCGGGTACAATAAAGCAGCACAAAAAACAGAACAAAACAGCAGAAAAACAGAACACAATAGTGATCAGTTTTCCAACGTGGAGTTATGGTTATTCACAGAGATCGCAGTTGTTTGCTGCAGATTTAACCAAATTCTATGTGTCAGCTTGTCAGTTAAACACACTGCATTCGACACATTCAGCCAAAGAGCTGAGAGATCGACTTGTAAATAAAACAGCAAAAGTGATCCATGGATTACATCCCATGGCAGAGAATCATGCCTCAGTTTCACACTTTCCACGTTTTCCAAATTGTAACACCGTACATGGCAAACAAAGAAAGAAATACTGCCACCACAGCACAATTACCTGAAGGCTTCACTATCAATGTTGTGGAATGGCATCCCCGTGGAGCAGAACATTCTTACGAGTGCAGAGTCGAGTTGAGCAATCCTAGCAATGGGATCCCGCCACAGCGATCCAACGGGATCATCATTATCCTCATCCTCAGGCAACTCCAACTCATTGTCTTCTGCCTCTTCCTTGTCCTACATGCAAAAACAGCCTTGTCAGTTGAACAACTCAACCATGGCAGAAAACAGTACCGGTAGTGGTAGCGCTGGGCCTATTCTCCTGCAATGCCGAAAATAGTCCACAGCGCTACCTTCTCGGTGGGTGGGCATGCACACATCAACTTCCACTTATTACAGGATGTATGTTGTTTAGCTATACACTATAAACTATTTATTTTTATTTATTTATTCTTTTGGTTTAATTCAAACACATACAGGCAAAACATTTTTAAAAACATGCAGTCAGTAAGTAATTTCTACACTGCATTAACTGTAACAGCCTCAAATGCAGTCGATCTGCTAGCAAAACGAAAAGTAAAAATGTATTAGAGGACGCCTGAAAATAAACAAACAGTGTGAACTGCATGGGCCTGTTCACCTGTCAATGAAGTGAATGCCCCTAACGACGTTATGCTGACACTACCTGCACTATAGAACAGCTAAGGCACATGCAAAAAAGATAAAGTGTTAAAATGTTAAAGACTCTTGGATAGAGCGTTGGCAAGTTCCTATAAGCTGTCAATAGTGACCTTATTGCTATCCTCAACAGTTTGGGTGCAATTTGCAACACAGCGTCTACACGCATCCATGCAAACGTCCTGGAAACAGTTTCTTTCTCGTTCAGTTTACTGATACTGTAAGTACTACAATCTTGATACTAAGTAAGTAAACAAAACGTTAAATGTAGCAACAGACATTATGGCGACAAGCAGATCATGAGCAGTCCTCAAGTCCTGTCCTCTCGCATTTCTTCTGCCTGCCCCCTTTCAACCTCCTTTCTCTCACGCTACTTTTTCCTCACTCTGTTTTCTCTTTCCCTCTCCCTTCCTATCCCCATCTATCCCCTCCCTTCCTCCAGAAACAAAACCCCTTAAATCCAGCTTATGGTTTGAGGGAGCACCATGAATGGTGTCTGAGGCAGACCCCAGCCAAATTCGAATTAAATGTATTTTAGCCTGAAAATATGACATTTTCTTGTGGCAACAATCTTAATTATTTTTCTTAGATTTAACTGACTTAATTTAATGCAGATTAAACATTGAAGGTAAATGGAGAACAAAATGGGAGACATTTATCATTGGTGGGTGATGACTGACTTTTGCTCGGGTAGTGACTTAGCAGGCCTGCTACTGTTTAATACTGGTAGAGTCAACTTTCCATAGCAACAACAACACTGTCACAAAGCAAGGTGGTCAAACGTACCACACTGTGTTGTGTCAGAATCTGCATCTTCATTCGTCGCTGCTCGTCTATCATCGCAGCGTGCTGTTCTCTATGAACGTGCTTCAGATGGGCCAGCAGGTTCGATGTGTTGCCGCCCGACCTTCTCTGTGACCTGTGGCACAGCTTGCACACCGCCGACATTGGCTGTGGAATGAAGTACTGCCACACGGGGCTTCCCCGGTTCCGCCACAGTCCCGTGCCCCTACCAGACGCTTTGCAGTGATCCGACTCCAACTGCTGATGATTGCTTTCTTCGATCTGTCGCCCTGGACTTTTTGGTGGTTTTACCTGAAATGAAAAAGTATCAAATCACAATCATCAGGAAACTGAAAGACAGGTGGCCCTTGTCCTACACAAAAAAAACACCACTAGTGATGATTCGATATCAGGATTTCAATTTTGATACAATATCGATATGATATTTTGAAAATATCGCTGTATTGATATCGATATTTTTAAAATGAATAAGTATGTAAATCTTATACAAGCCGAGGACAAGACGTGAACGTTCAGCAAGGTAGTTTGCTTCACGTAGATACCAAAATATGTCAGTGAACTTAACAATTAAGTACATAGACTGTCGTAAATATCGTTAAATTATGATGCTATAGTTAGTTTGCTTCAGTTAGTTTGTTGTTTTCTCCGTTTATTCTCGTTATTTTGGTAATGCAGTAATAAAAATATAAACCTGTGGCATAAAATATCACGATATATCGAAAATATCATGATATATAAAAGATATCACAATATATCGAAAAATTCGATAGTTTTTTTGACGATATGATACGAAGTATCAATATCGAAAATGATATATCGATATTTTCGATATATCGAATCATCACTAAACACCATTGACAGTTAATAAGAGACAAACAATAATAGCTTTACTTACCAGTACATATGAGCCTACTCTAGTAGTAGTGGTGTACGGCTAGTAGTAGTAGTGCTCTGTTCTGGTCGTGGAGGCTTGTTAAAATTTTTCTGTGATATCTATGTTTTTGAGTTTGGGTTTTTGGGGGGTTAATTGTAACAACTTGATGAGTTTTCAGTTACTAGAATGAGGCATGCTAGATACTATCCACATAAAATAAATATCCAAAAATTTGCCAAATTTAAGGTTTAAAAATTCTATAAACTTAACTGCAATAAAATATTCAACTGCAGGTGAAAGAAAAAACTAAAAAAGTATAAATTTGTGGTGGGCTTTTAGTGGCTTTTAAGGTAAATTTACCCAACAAAACCCACAGAGCCTTTCGGTTGTGTTTTGTGCCTATGAATTTCAGCCTAGTTATTCAAAGGCTTTACCTCAAAGTTTCTGCTGAAATCACCATCGTCCAGCTGCTCACAAACTTCACCAGAAGATTCCAGTTTCACAGACACGTGTCTCCGATGCCATCTTTCCTCAAGGATGGCCGCATGCTGGTCGTGGTGGGCTCGTCTGAGGTGGTTCAGCAGGTTAGAAGTGTTTCCTTCCGATCTCTTCAGCGATCTGCGACACAGTTTGCACACGGCGCTTGAACGACGCGGAGTGAAGAACTTCCAGATGAGACTTCTGCGAATGCTGATTTTGGAAGAATCAGGAATTTCCTGAACATCTGGGTCCTGGGAATTTTCACCCTCCTCCAACTGTTGACGACTGCTGTCTTTAGTTTGTCGTCCTGAACTTGTCAGCGGTTTTACCTAAATGGAAGTACATCATCTCATAACCATCTGGCAGCTGAGAAGCAGGTGCTAATGCTATTGTTAAAACTAAACAAAAAGCAAGAAAATCAGTCCATTTCATCTCATTGCCGACAACACTTCCCATTTCTGAAGTCTAAGACGATGCTATCAGTTTAAATGACTGGGTTAAAAATGTGCTAAAAAGCCAAATCCGCTGGCTTTCATTGGATTTTGGTTTTTTGGTTACTCCTTGGCCTGGCACAACTTGATTTTCGGCTATTAACACGAATACTGCTTTGCAAAGTCATACGTTCAAGAGTTTTAAAAAACTTAACTGCAAAACCATTTTCATTGTTAGCCAAAACAAACAAGGAATTTGAGCAAAGGTTATGTGATGCATGACTGCATCGGTCCTGCCACCTCGACAATCAGTGTACAGCATGCAATCTTACTAAGATGCGTGGGAAATATGTTTGTCTGTCTGTCTGTCATGCTACTCTGGTACCTTCTGTGTTAAACAGTCTTGGACCCCAACTGCGGCGTTTGAGTCCTTGGGCCTTAAGTACGTGTAACCCCACCTCCCCCACAGGCAGGCAATCAGTAGTGCTTAGCGCAGTGTTTAGTGCTTTGCGACATCATCTGGCGAATGATGATAATTCCCATCCATAGGGCGGGGACTTTGCAAGTAAAATAATAATAATGTGTCTTGAAGGAGTACATAAATTTGAGGCCTCTGTATGGAAAACTCCTTGAACCTAGAAGATCAAAACTCAGATGGTTAAAAATGTACATTCTATGCTAAAAACTTCATATGCAAATTGCCAGGTCTATCTCTAGCAATTTCAGTGCAATTCACTCTTAAAATGTGCACCACAACCACAAACTGCAAAAAAAACACTAAAACCCCCTATTTTAAGGGTTCAAAATAATTCAAGGTCATCCATGTTGACATCACTAAAAAGCTTGACACTAGTGCTTGTTATGATAATCAACATGTCAGTGCCTATCTGCAAATGTTTTTGTGCTAGACAAGCCAATAGTGGTAAAATAGCCACTTAGGGGGGGCTAGTGAACGAGGCTACCCCTCTTTGATGCCCATCTGCACAGGCCTCCTTAAACCTAAAGAGTTGAGGCTTGTACTCCTAAAATTTACATCTAATGCTAAACATATCATACGCAGGTTTTCTTGTCTATCTGAGGCCATTTCGGCACAATTCCCTCCTAAATTGTGTCGCAGTCACAAAAAAAATTACGAAACCTCATTATTTTTGGGTTCAAGATCGTTCAATGTCATCGATGTTGCTACCTCTAAAAAGCTCTTCATCAGTGCTTGTCATGACAAGCAGCACGTCTGCGCCTATCTGCAACCATTTTCACACTAGACGAGCCAATAGCGATAAAATAAGAACTTTTAAAGGGTACCCCTCTTTCACACTCTCGTTCAAAAAGAACCCCCTCACCCAGGAGCATAAAATTTCATCACAAAAAACTAGAGTTCTTGGGGCAGCCTACAGTGAAGACTTTATGATATAGTTTGCACCATTTTGCTAGGGATGCAGGGTGTGACGGACAGACAGATGAATGCCTAAGCTGTAGCTAAGATGTAAAGCATTCTGCTGTTGCACATAAAAACTAACATTGGATTATGTTTCTGGTGGGGTTTCAGTGGCTTTTTATGTGGGTTTACCCAATAAAACCAACTGGGCTTTTTGGGTACGTCCCTGAGTCTTTCAACCCTGTTATTCAAAAGCTATACCTCAAAGTTTCTGCCGAAATCACCGTCGTCCAGCTGCTGAGAAACTTCACCAGAAGACTCCAGCTTCAAAGTCATGAGTTTCCGATGTCGTCTTTCCTCGACGATGGCTGCATGCTGGTCGCGGTGGGCTCGTTTGAAGTGGTTCAGCAGGTTAGAAATGTTTCCTTCCGATCTCTTCAGCGATGTGCGACACAGTTTGCACACGGCGCTCGAACGATGCGGAGTGAAGAACTTCCAGATGGGACTTCTGCGAATGCTGGTCTGCGAAGAATCAGGAAATTCAAGATAGTCTGGATCCTGGGAATTTTCATGCTCATCTGGTGCTAAGGTTTCTGCCTTTACATCAAAGCTCTGAGCATAAGTCTCGGCTGATAAATCATCCTCCGCAGTAGGTGCAACTTTTTTGCATCGAGATTTTGGCTGATACACTCTCTTGACAGAATTCTGTTCTTCATGTAGTGCCTAAACAAAAATCACAGACAATAAACTAGAAAAGCAGTCGTAGCCCGCAGGTACCTCCGACGAGGCAAAGCTATTCGCCAGGTGGCGTCACCATCTTCGCTTTGCCAGCGGTTCCCTTATGCCCCCTTTAACGCAATGGTAACGAAAATTTCAAAGTGATCCAGAATCCAAGATTCCTGCCGGATCATGCCCAAAATTGGATCACTGGTAGTTTATGCCATGCCCGACATACCCTCAAAATTTCAGAAAGATCCGTCCATAACTTAACTTTTCGAGTTATCTTGCTCACACACAGACAGACAGACAGACAGAGTCTGACAAAAACATAACCTCCTTGGCGGAGGTAAATATTTCTCTGTAGTTACTCACTATGACTAGTTGAACTAATGTTATAATAAAGAAATATGTTAAATTGCGAAAAGTCTAATGTATTCCTATGCCTGGTTTTTAAAACGAGGCATAATGAGGTTACCCCTGGATTAAGCAAAAACCACATTTTAATGGCAGCCAATAACCCGTGCGACGTGCGTGAACCAGGCGTAACTTGCTGAGAGTTAATCCGGCACCATTGGCATACTATCCACATCAAATAAATATACAAAAATTTGCCAAATTTAAGGTTTAGAAGTTCTATAAACTTAAATGCAATAAAATATTCAACTGCAGGTGCAAGAAAAAACTAAAAAAGTATAAATTTGTGGTGGGCTTTTAGTTTAAACCAGGGGTAAATGTGAGACAAGCAAAATGGCTGCTCAATTCAACCACTCTGATGACGAGTTGTTAATCTCTTCATGACTGCCAGCAAATTTCACGTTACAGCAGGCGTTCTAATGAAGTTGATAACGACACATAAACATTATAACATATATTTTTAAAAAATTAACAGATACCTTTATGTTTATTTCATTTAACATCATTTTGTGTAACATCATAATTGAGGTTGCTATAATGTCCGCAAAAAACATCTTATGATCAGCGAATTGTTGCTTGTTATGTTGGATATAGTGCTTTGTGCCCGAGTCATTCACTAAGTAGCAGCACTAAAAATGGCCAAACGATGAATCTACTTGGCATCTCGCCAAGTCCTGTAGTCTTTATCGACCAATCAGATGCCAGTTTACAAAGACTGCTGGGTTACCCTTGGGTTAAACCTAGATTAGTTAATCCTGGGGTAACCCAAGTTGCTAAAATGCAAAAAAAATATACCAAGATTTACCCCTAAGGTGAACTACGATCTAGGATTAGCTAATCTAAGATTTGTGCATTGTTTCAAAAACTGGCCACTAATGTAAACATCATAACAAGAACCAGCATTCGAACCAACAACTGCAAAAACCCTACCTTACAACCAAACACAAAGCAGATCGAATAACGAGTTGTAGAGATAAGGCGGGCCATTTGAAATTTTCCAAGATGCAAGGTCAGCCAGTTTGTCAGTCCTCAGTATTCACTACACTGCTGTCATGGATTCCTCTGCACTACATTAGGAATGTATCAGACGTCATGCATGCGAAGTAAACAACACAGAACACCCCTGCTTTTGCTCCTACTACTACTATGATTACAACTACAGCAACTACAACTACAGTACAACAACTACAACAAGCGCCTCTTTATCTTTAAGCGCCTCTGTATCTTCGGCCTTTATGGCGCTACATAAATCTTGTATTATTATTATTTTTTAATACCCCCGGTAGTAAAGGTTCCCAAGGGTTAAAAACAAAAGTTAAAAACAAAGCTGAAATGGCTATTGGTCTAGTGGATCCATGGAAAACGAAACGTATTATTATCATCACAACAACTCCAACTATAACTGCAACAACTACAACTGCTGCTGCTGCTGTGAACAAAGTTGCAGATTGGTGACAGGAGCTTCATGGCAGCTGAGGTGGGACAGCGGCTGTGGAACAATCTGCAGGTCAAACTTTGGAAAAGCAATATATCACATTTGAACGTTTTAAGCAACTACTAAAGTCGTTTCTGTTCAGTTAGGCTGCAGCACGTTGTGACTATTTCTTTAAACTGAGCTGGTCTACAACTATTCTTAACTAAGATAACCTACCTACTTACCCACTGCTGCTGCTGCTATTACAACTGAACAACCACCACCATTAACACTAACACCACTACCTTGATGCTGTTGAACTCCTGATGGTGGCTGGATCTCAGATGAGCGATCAGATTAGAAGTGTTTCCGCCCGTCCTCTTAACTGACTTCTGACACAACTTGCACTTGGCCAATCCGGTTCCCGCCACAAAGTATTTCCACACTGGGCTTTTCCAGACGCCCATTCTTCTCTGGAAAACCCATAGCTTCTGTCGCTGTTGTCGAAAAATCACACAAACTTACATCACACTTACCCTGATTATTACTGTTAATTAATATGCATGTACACGTAAAAATGTTCCTGAGCCTAAAAGTTCATAAGGCGGCAATGACCTCCATTTCTTTAGCCCTCAGCCAGACACCAGTTGACACTGCCAGACCACAGGCACTGAGCTAGTGCATTGCTCACACGTGCCTGTTTTCAGTTTTTACCCTAGTTCTGGTAGTACTCATTGTGCCTACTGACAGAGGGATGGCAGGCTGAGTTCACCTGAGTCGCTGGTTAGATACCGAGATCGTCTACTCGTCTGGAGATTGTTAGTTTGGTTACCCATCCAAGTACTAAAGGAAACCACATATTGGTTAACTTCGCTGATGTGACCAACGACATGATCAAACCAAGCCGCCAGATGCACGATGACAAAAAAAACTGCAGAATCGTTAAACAGCATCGGAAAAAAATAGACTTACATTCACCATCACCTTAAATGTAGTCACCTGAGGCTCAAGCTGATTGGCTTGGTCCAAAGGCCACCCAGCACTTGTGCTATATTTATTTTTTAGAGCAACAAATTGCAATTTTCCAACAAACAGCTACAAAATTCTGACAAAAAAGATATGGGTACTCAAAACTTCAATTCTGCCTTTAGCCTATTGTGCAAGGGGGATTTCCAAAGCAACAAATTTTGTACTTTTGGAAGAACATTTTCAGACAAGAAGAAAATATTCCGATTTTCCACAGGCCAAAGTTTAAGAAAGGGAAATTGCCCTCTGTCGCCCTACCCCAACACAGCATGACTGAAGCACCAAAAACATTATCATTCACTTTTACTATTACAAAACAGTCTGTACAGTATGCAGGACAGGATGGATCTATTTTATCAGCACTAAGCAGTGTGTAAAGCTGTATCGCAAAATGTTACAAAAGAGCACAACAACAGAGTTTTTAAGATATGGCAGAGGCTATATGACAGCTTAAGCTATCTACAGTTCCTTTCAGAATGCAGCAGGAAAAGAATTATTACAAGAAATCTGAGCTAGTGCTCATGAAACACGCCAGAGCTTATAGCAGTTCCTCTTCGCAGGTAATCTTGGTCTATCGCCACTCGTTTTGTCGCAATTTACTCTTTTGCAGCCGAAAATCGTCAAAAAATCACTAAAAACCCTCATTTTAGTGTTCAAGGTCATTCAAGGTCATCAATGTTGATACCATTAAAAAGCACGTCATTGGTGCTTGTTATGATATGCAACATGTCTGTGCCTATCTGCAACTGTTTTCATGATAGACAAGCCAATAGCAGAAAAATAACCACTTTTTAGGGGGCACACCTATTTGACACCCGCTTGTGCAGACATCCTTGAATGTAAGAGGTCGGGACTTGGACTGCTATAATCTACGTTCAATGGCGAAAATTTCCTATGCAGGTTGTGTTGGTTCATCTCCAACCGCTTTCGCACAATTCACTCTTGAAATATGCATCGCAGCTAGAAATCACAAAAAAATTCACCCAAACCGCTTATTTTGCAGGTTCAAGGTCACTCAAGGTCATCAGTGTTGACATTCCTAAGAAGCTCGTCACCAGTGCTTGTTATGATAAACAGCATGTCTGTGTTTATCTGCAATCATTTTTACGCTGGACAAGCCAATACCGGTAAAATAACGTCTTTTTAGAGGGGGTGCCCCTCTTTCGTCCCTTCATTCATGGGGACCCTCTTTCACCTAGAGGCATGAAATTTTGTTCCAAAATACTAGAAACCCTATACTATCATGAGGTAAAAACCCAAAGTCTCTATCTCACCTGGGCTTCAAATGGTACCGGGACATGACACCAGGACGGATGGACAGACAGAATTACCGTAGCTAATACGTGCTATAGCTATGCGAGCTCTGGTGTGTAAAAACTGGCTTCTGTTCCAATTTAAATCAGTCTATACCTACATTTATCCAGTTCAACTCATCAGTCCGCCAGTCATCAGCCTACGCTACCTGACCGTGAACACTGGATTAGTGCATCATGTGGTGTGCCTGTTTACTCCCTCCCCAGCTTCTGCTGGTACTCACTGTGCCTATCCACACAGGGATGGCCAGGCTGAGGTGGCTTGGCTATGATAATGACAGCATAAGTATGTTAAACCTTTGCAGTAGTGGCTTTACTCTTGTCTGCATTGGAGTTTGAAATGTCGGAATTGTGATCCACATTAGCACCCTCAGTTCTTGACGTTTGATCCCCATCATCTTCCTCAGTTCTCGACATTTCTTGTCCGACGTCATACAGGAGCCTGGACATCGGGCTACCTGGCATTGTATCTGCCAGCAAACTTGTGCCCTAAAATACAACCGCTACAACTAATACAACAAACTACTACTACTACTACTACAGCAAACTACTACTACTACTACTACAGCAAACTACAATGACTATCACTACAACACACACAACATTATAGACATCAGGCTACCAATAACTGTATCTGCTAACAAAGTTGTGAACTGCATTACAACACCTACAAATACTGCTACTATGATACCACAACTGCAACAAACATTTCTACAACTACTGCAACTACTAATACAACTACAATGACTACAACAAACTACTACTACTGCTGTTGCTGATGCTAAATTGCTAATGCTAAGAAAATATGTAAAGTAAGTAAAATAAAACGTGAACCTATATAGCGCATAACATTAATCAACCTCTAATGCGCTCATCACACTAGTACAGACAGAATAAGACAGTTTTTAAAAACTGTTGAAAACTGTCAATAACACACGTAGTGAGTTCCAGGTCTACCATTGAACTAACGAGTGAAAAGGCCTAACAGCTGTACGTGTTAAGTTAACAGCGAGGCACAATGAGCCGGTGTCGATTGACGGAACATAGCCAATGTCGAGATGCGACGTCTGCAAATACTACTACTACTACTACTACCACCACCACCACTAAATACTAATACTATCACTACTGCTGTTAGTTTCCAGTCCTGTCAAAAATAGTAAGCCAAGTTAACTGTACCTCATTCTTCAGTCGAGCATCTTCCTCTCTTATAATGTCGTAGTGCTCGCGGTGCACAGACCTCAAGTGTGCAAACAGGTTGGTCGTGTTGCCACGCGATCGTTTCACCACCCGCGTGCACAGCTGGCACGTCGCCACACCCTCGCCAGCTGTAAAGTACTCCCAGACTGGACTCTTTCTAGTTTCGACTTTACCCAACGGCTGTGAGCACACATAAGATACATCCTGCTGAGGGTAGAAGGCTGAGTTGACCCAGCACCAGAGCTGGCAAGTCATTAAGGGCGCGTTGCACCAACGTCGTTCATGATCTCGGTTCAGCTGAACCTAGATCAAAAGTTGAACCAAGTTCACGCTGAATTACGTTGCACCAAGTTGAACTCGGATCAGCTGATCCCGTTCAGTTGAACAGCCGTGGTTATACCATGGACGACGCTGATTGGTCAACCACGCTGCGCCTACGGGCCAAAAGTTCTACAATGACGTTAGTCACATGCAATGCTTACGAAACAGTCCAGTACAGATTGGCCGTAATTTGTTTGAATTTTAAGTTTCCCTGAAGTTACTACACGATTTTCGCATCAACAGTTGTTCCGAAGATACGCATTTTGTGTTCCAATAGATACGTTAATTATTCTACGTCCATTGTCAAGATAATATGTTTACCGTAGGTACGGCATAGCAACGGTGCATCAGCACTCTAGAATGCCTTTTATTCATCCATTAATTAATTTATCCAGCAAAAAGACCACAGGAAACAGATACAGCACAAATGTAACATATCTAGATCACAAGTATAATTGAATTTAACGTCTTATAAATCGATACAAATGAGTTTTTGTTGCTGTGGTTAGGGTTTGATCGCTTGTTTACTGTAGCAGCGAGACACTGCCACCGAAAAATGCGATGTATTCATCTATTTGTTAACTTACCGAGCACAAAGAGAACATAAAACAAATATAGTAGAAATCTAACATATCTAGATCATCAGTATAATTGCATTAGAAGTCTTATAATTCGATATGAGGAAGTCTTTTGGACAGGATAAGATTCGAATTAGACAATTTTTTGCAGCAATAGTATCACAGAAGATATTTATTGCCTAGTGCGCATGCGTAACCACAAGTTGAACTGAGATCAAAATTTGATCGGTGGTCAGATGGCAGTTCAGAATTGAATGGAGATCAACGCTTGAACCGCTTTGGCGCAATGCAATTTACAGCTGAACTAGGTTCAAATTCAGATTTGATGCGGGTTCAAAGTTGAACGACATCGGTGCAACATGCGCTAAGTGAATATTCTGACTATTTAAAAGTAGAAACTTGATGACGTTGACACTTTCAGTGGTTTGAATTTTTACTAGACTAACTTCATCATACATTACTTGCCATTTTACTTGCAAATAGTTAGTACATAAGTCATTAATTCATCCTTTAGCTTCAGCCTTGACTGTACTTTTAATCTTTTTAGCATCAACGCCACTCTGCAACTATCTGTTTACTCATTTGATGCCACTTGCAGGTGCATCAAAACAATAAAGAAATTTAACAAATGAATACAAAAACAATAGAAAAACCTCAACGGTGGAAGATTTCCTGGTTGCGGTCGCAGAAGTGTTACGCTGCTGATGACTTTTTCCTTGTGGCTTAGATTTTGCAGCCTGCATAAACGCACGAAAACGCTGCTCCTGCTATTACTACTACTACTACTACCGTTACTACTACTTCTTTCCTGTGCCTAAGAGTTTACCATCGGCAGTCACACACCACATTTCTGCCACCGACAGTATGGTCTATCTATTTTCAAATTTCCACGACTAGCTCTAACAAGAAAATTGAGCTAATGCTCACGAGATGCACGAAAACTTATAGCAGCTCCTGTTTGCAAATTGTCTTAGTCTATCTCCAGCCATTTCATCGCAATTCACTCTTGAAATGTGCGCTGCCACCTGTCGAAATAGTCTGCCTCCCGCTCAAAGGGACCCCTTCCGAATTTATGGAAAAGCTTTATAAATCCTGAAACTAGAGTCTTCCAGGCAGTCGATGGTGAAGATTTAGTGATCCTAGCCTGCACTATTTCTGATGGATCAACGCATGTGCTGGATGAATGAACAAACAGAAACAGAATTGCGATGGCTTAGATGTGCTATAGCAGTGCCTGCTTTCGCACGTAAAAACGTATAACGTGTTCAGTAGAGTGCATACTGGCTGTTCAATCAATCTATCAATCAAGAACACATTTGTGTAGTGCTACGCGTCATGAATGAATCAGAGGCACATAATGGCAGAGACTAGGTAAAAGCTGCATTTTGGATAGCCTAACAACCAAGAACAAGTTGAGTGTAGCATAGATAAATATATAATATTTTAATTTGTGCTAATGGCACGGTGACGAAAAATTTGAAAAAAGTTTTGTTTTGCTGTGTTGAGACAATATACTAGTAAATTTGTTTTTCATGCTTCTGCACAGAGTATCTAATAAGTGTATTTTTATTATACTTATCTATGAACAAACATCAACCTGTTAAGCATCCAAAATGCAACTTAAGGTCACTGATTTTCGTACCAATCTAAAATGCGTATATGACTTCCTGTTAGCGGACAATAACAGCAACTGTCAGTGTCACCGTATATCTTACCATCTCTGACGTTGGTGACATACTATTTGAAAACTGAGAATTGCTGCTTCTGCTACAGCTGCTATCCTACTACTACTACTACTACTACTATTACTACTACTATAATAAGAACTACAACAACTACTACATCGACCAGTAGAAGAGCACTCAGAGAGTGCAAAAATCTGCCACTGTTATGTCATTTTTTCCACTGTGTTTACCAGGTGGCAGCACAACCAAAATCTAATCGCTTCTAAGTTTGGCCAAGTCTGCCTTTCCCTGAATAATTCTGCTAAATCCAAGATGGTAATTTTTTTGTGTAATCCTGCTGACAAAGGGACAGATAAATAAATAAATATCGCATAATCTCCTTGGCAAAGGTAACAAGCACTAATACTACTACTAATACTACTACTACTACTACTACCTCCTTGATGTTGGTGTAGCGTTCGAACAGCTGGTCACACATCTGACTGTAGTAGAGTCTCTCGGCAGCACCCAGCCTTCCATTCATCTGCTCATCTTCCTTAGCTCCAGTCTGCTCCATCTACAACAATGGATGTGCCATTTAAAGGGAAATAAATATGGAAAACATCATGGCCTAGAATTAAAATATACTATTAATAAATTCAAGTGGCAATAATAAAAGTGATAAAAGATTTCAGATAAAAGCGATGTTTAAAGATAACAAGAAATCATGAAATGCGTGAGAGCTTATGGCAGTTCCTGTTCGCAGCTGATATCGGTTTACCTCCATCCATTTCATCACACTTCACTCTACTGCAGCCAAAATCGCACAAAATCACTCAAATCCTCTATTTTCTAGGTTCAAGGTCATGCAAGGTCATCAATGTTGATACCATTAACAAGCACATCACCACTGCTTGTTATGATAATATAGCCAAATTATGCCAAAAAAAAACAGATCATTCAAAGTCATCTTACCTTAGGTTACCACCAAGATAAGGTACCCGCAACTTTAAACCTTCCTATAAAATCTAAATTACATTCTATAAATTCTAACACCTGTTCCTAAAAATACCCAGTCCTTTCCTATTTCAGTAGCTGTCAACATCATAGTAATCGGTGGGGTAGTTATTAAGATATAACCAAAAATAAATCCTAACCTTTTTTGCTCCCCATTCCGCCATTTTGGGTCCACCCCTAATGAAATCGATCTTCGATAATCGATCTCATACTTCTTCACTTAGTTTCCACAAAAACTATATATCATCAAATTCCTTATATAAACCTTTAAACCTTCCTATAAAACCAAAACCTTCCACCAAAACCTTCCGCTAATAAATGTGATATTTTGTATTTCTCGTCGTTCGTTCTAATTCGCATACTTTGACGAAATATATGATATTTTTCCAACAGGTGGCACACCCCTTTTCCTTCTACTGAATCAAAATTCACATTTTCCAGTTCTACTAAGTCTGGATATACAAATCCGGTACCGATGGAAAGCTTGTTAGATAAGGATTGTAGTGGTCCAAACCGTTTCCAAATCCGTTCAGTAGTTTAGCTAAAAATTGGGGTGTTCAAGTTCAATTGGGGTGTTCGTCAAGTTCTTACCATTATTTTAAATTTTAGTCTCTTCCCTAAACCTTAAACCCATCTTTCGGAAAACCTTTCTTAGCTAGCTGTAGCACGTTCCCTAGCGACAGCTGCGCTTTCAAGTTTTAAACGTTGAGCATTTACACCACATGCTGGCGTCCTTTGATTTCATCTGCTTCTATTAAGTGTGTAGGCATATAATGTTCACTCTGAGTGAGCAGCGAAAGTTCCACCTCATTTTTGTTCACGGGAGCGAAAGTTCCGGGAACGAAAGTTCCTGGGAACGAGAGTTCCAGGGAACGAAAGTACCAGGGAGCGAAAGTTCCATTTTCGCTCCTGGGAGCGAAAGTACGTGGAAACAAAAGTTCCTGTTACCATCGCTAGAGTTATCGTTTATTGTAAGTAAAACCAACCAAACATTAGTGTATGCGTATAAAATGATTACAAACCAGAATTCTGATTATAAAGTGCACATTACCTAACAATAAACATTAAACATGACAGTGTATATGTAACCAGTTGCCGGAAAGCAAGGTGTTATTTGCCGTGAAAATCCACGGAAAATAAGTAGTCGATTTTCGCTAACTTCCGTGATTTTTTTCACTGCCAGACTCGCACTCGTGGCAGGCAATTTGCAACAAAGCAACATTAAAATTCTCAACTTGTCTAAACTGACTATACCATATACCTTGCATAAGGCTGGCAGGCATGTTGGCACTGTCATGTTTAACGTTTATTGTTAGGTATTCTATGCGGTGTCTGTTTATTGTTTTCTTCGGGTAATTTAATGTGCATGGATACAGGGATTACAGATGATTGTGTGCAGGCTCAGATTTAAACCATTGCTCTGTCGGGATGGATGATGACTCATGCGTAATGCAGTTTATTGAAATTGTTCCATTGACCAGCAACACTGCTGAGAATCCAGTTCAAGTGAAGGTTCCTATTTTCGCTTTGTTGAACTTGTTTTTTGTGGCATAGAAACTATTGTGGTTTTACTCTTTTGAGACTGACAGTTTAGTTGTGGGAAGTATATCTGGTCTGTGACATAAATCTGCTCCAATTCTTCTGAATGACCTGGCGTAATTTGGCTAACATCTAAAGTACGGTAGCACAAGTTGGGCTAAAGTCACTTGGCACTAGGTGGCGTTGCTGCAAACATTTTGTGCTGTGGGATTGGAAACATTTGTACAGCACATTAGCTTCAGTTGAGTTCCGATAAGCTGCCTGTAGTAACTAACCATTAACCTAGATATGTAATAGTTTGGCTAAATTTTAATACAATTTTTACGTGTGACATCAGCTACTGCTGTAGCAGATCTTAGCCATCGCAATTCTGTCTGACTGTCCATTTGTCCGTCACACAGGTGGATCAGTTAAAAATGGTGCAAACTAGGATCACCAAATCTTCACCGTCGGCTGCCTGGTAGACTCTAGTTTCAGGATCTGTAAAGCTTTTCCGTAAATTCGAAAGGGGTCACCCCCAGCGAGTGCACTAAATGAAAGGGGGTAGGAAAAATTTGCGATTTTTAGCCAATACAGCTGTGCGAGACCGGTCATGCCTTCTGGCGAGTGTAAATGAAACATCGTTGCTGGGACCGGTGAGCTTAAATTTTGTTTGCACTGGGCCTTCAAACATGCACTGCTGTTGCACATTCCCCTTTGCGTTAGCTAGGCTTTTCTTGTTAGCTAGTAGATTTGATGCAACATCTTTCTTTTCTCTCAGCATTGAGGTTCCTGCATGATGCAGTGTCGCCTGAAGCTTCATGAGTGTCCTTGCAAAATGGCATCTCATTCAGTCTAATGGCTTTAGCTGGATGCTAAGTGTGATGGACAGACACACAGACCATGCTGTGATTGATTTGTTATTGATTGATTTGTGTCTCCAGGTTGAGCTGGATGACGTCAGTGAAAAATATCAGGAAGACCAAAATGGCAACAGAAGTGATGTAAGTGACAGTTATTGAGTAACTCATGTCCGATATATTTTCTGTGAGTTTTGGCGATGTCTATTTCATTCGTTCGTTTCTTCGTTTTCATGTTGGTTTGATTGATCGATTGTTTTTTCACACAGGTTTGCCTCTTTGTACAGGATGCTGTAAGCAAATGCAATATCAGCTGTGCAATGTGCCGTTATATTTTTGCTTTGCTCAGTGTGATCTTGTGTCTCTTATGGGGTGTTTACACGATCCAGCAAATGTCCAGCTCAATTATAACATATAGCAGCAAACGTCCAGCAAACGTCCACCAATGCACGTGTATTTTGAATACATTTGCTGGAAGTTTGCTGGATCATGTAAACACCCTATCAGGCTTTTCAGGCTTTGCTTTCTTTCTTGTTCACTCTGATGAATACTATGTATGGTACCAGTTTGAAGTTTAGAGTTGAAATTTTGGGTTCGTGGCATTGCATAGCAGTAATGAATTTCATCTGATCAACAAAGTTACCCTACACTGAGCTGGGTTAGTACTTGGATGGGTGACTGACTGCGGGCGAGTAAACCATCTTGGTATGTAACCACGCACCTAGATCAACTCAGCCTTCCATACCTCCGTGGTAGGTAAATCGAGTACCAGCTTATCTGGCTGAGGTTAAGGTCACCTGTCAGGTGGCAGGTAATACTGTGTGATCCCGTACGGGAGGTGATGCTCCATAGCTTTGAGATGGGCTTCTCATAAAAAGCTTTGTCACCACCTTTAACCTTTTAAATTTTTATTTATGATGTTTGCCTGGCATTCTTTGTGAACTGTCATGGTCTTATTATTACGTAGTCACAGAAGTATTTAAGTAAGCCAGTTTTGAATGCTACTGGGCATTACTGTAATGCTAATTTCTATTTCGATTTGTATACTAGAATATTAAAAAATGCTTAAAAGCCTGTTTCCTTTTTTCTGTATAGTTGATGAGTTTTATTTCAGAGGCCATATTTCACAAGTATGATAGTTAGCAAATGTTGTGTCAGTGTTTTGTGGACTTATCCATTTACTTTTTCTGGTTGTACATTTTCAGACAGTGCAAGGAAGTCCCCAGTGGAGCCCAGGTTTTCCTGTTCTGTCTTATGTGAGTCCGTCCAATGAAGTGGCCTCATCTGTTGGTGGTCGGCAGCAATCTGAGGAGAGAAGTGTGATGAACGATGTAAAGCAGGAAGACAACGAAGATGTGTCAACTAGTTTCATATCGAGTCAGATACGTAACCAAAGTCATGGGGTGTTAACCAGAATAGCAGATGCTCAACAGCACATGGAGAATGGCGAACGTATCAATGACCGATACTACACTGACTGGATACAAAGTAATTCTACCTATCAGAATACCCAGGCTGCTGATAGATCAAACAAGTGTGACGTTTGTCGTAAAACATTGACAAACGCCCATAACCTACGTAATCACAAAGAAATTCACATACGACCTAAGAAGAAGGAATCGTTGCAATGCGACATATGTCAGAAAATCTTCAAAGAGCCCTGTACGCTCAGGAGTCACTTAACAGTTCACAGCAGATCATTTCCGTGTGATATTTGTAGCAGGTCCTTCAATTGGGCATCTACTCTTAAGTCTCACAAAGTCCGACACACCGATGTTAAGTCATACATCTGTGATCTGTGCAACAAGGCATTCAGTACGATCGATGGTTTGACAAAGCACGAAGACGTCCACTTGGGCTTCAGGCGGTTTTCCTGTGACATTTGTGACAAGTCATTCAAATACTCGGGCGGTCTGAAAGAACACAAGCGAATGCATGCCGGCGAAAAACCGTACGCTTGCAGTGTGTGCGGCCGAGCTTATGCTCGTTCGGGTAGTTTGAAGATGCATCGGTATACCCATGATGCTGTAAAGCCATATCACTGCAGTGTTTGTAAGAAACAATTCAATTGGCGCAGCGGTCTTTTAGTGCATGAGAAGAAATGTAGCTCCCTCAGTTCCACTGTAACGTCAACGCTGCCTGCATTTACACCGTATGAATCAGGTGGAACAAATGCTTCATCATAAAAGTAGTGGGAGTTTTTCATCCATTCAGAGGAAGGGGGGGAGTTGGCATTGTTTAGGACTCAAATTACGTGCACAGACTAACAACATTTGCTTAGTCCAATAAGCATCACAGTTGTTTTTACAAAAAAAGTATTTGATCTTGAGCATTTCTACCAAATTTGAAACAACTGCAAAACAGTGAAAGACAGTGGAATTCAGTGATTGAGTAAAACTAATCCTATGTTACTGTGAGCATGTACTGCAGTTACTAGCTTGGGAAATACCAAAATTTTGTTACTTATATGTAAATGAAGGACACCTCATATTTGTACGCCTAATGCAGCTAAGTTATATAATAGATAGGCTGTTGTGTGTGTTATTTTATGTCTGCCTATTGCAGGTGTCTCTATTTGCTGTCTGGAATAACTGGCTAGATTGCTTTGAGTGTAGTTGTGATGCAGTTAAGAAAAAAACTGTGAAAATTGGCATTAGCATCCTATGTGTTATTTGTGAACACTGTGTCCAGAAAAAAGTAAACTCCTATACAATGTTTAATAAAAGTGTCAAATCTGAATGAATATGGATAAAATTTTGTACACTTAATCCCCAATAAATTGCTGAAGCGACCACTAATGTACGGATTGTGAAAAACATTATCTAACATGTCGAGGCTCAAAACTTTTAACGCCCCTCGTACTTCTTCATATGTTCATATTAACTGATGCAAACTGGGCTTCACTGAATCCAAAAATTATAATATTGGCAAGAAATCATAAAAACTTATTACACTCAATAGACTGAAGGCAGCTAAAAATTTTGTGTATTTTCAACAGAGATAAAATTAGCATTTACATAATGCTTCATTCACAAAGTAATGAATGTCCAACAGATCAATTCATGCCAGTACAGTAAAATTCTCTAAATTATTATGTACTGCCACGTAGCCTACTATCACTATGCAGTATGCACTAATGAAAGATAACAGTAAAAAAGATAGCAATGCACCAAAATGCAACATCAACAAGATTAAGGCAAGGATGTGGTCTTGGTCAAGACGTCTCGGTCTCGAGACATACTAACGTCTCGTCTCGGACAAAATCCTGAATGTCTCAGTCTCAGACCAATGTGTCTCAGGTCTCGTCTCGGAGCAATATGTCTCGATATCGGTGCAGTAGGTATCGTCTCGGGCCATTGCGTCTCGTTGAGACGTTTTGTGCAGGTGCGCGCCGTGCATACCGTAGCTGCATTTAGAGCGATATTAACCAGCATGACATTTGTGGTTTAGAAATATTCGTTTACAGTGTTTTTGTCTTTCATTTACTTATTTATCATAAAGCAGAATTATGTTGTGTCGGTCTTTTTCGTCAAAAAATGATCTAGTCACAAGGAAGACAAAGTGCATGATGTCAGAATGAATACTATCAGCCAAATGTAGTCGACGTATAAGGCTATAATCACCCGTAGTTTACTAATTTGAGTTGCTTGCAAATTGCGATAAACATAATGCCTCATGTCTACGGCACTGCAGTTGCAATTCTTTGTGGTGCAAGACGTTGATTATTTAGCGATAATGTCAAAATGAAGTGCAAAAACTCACAATATCACAAATGGAAAGCGCTTACCATGGTGCAAGTTAATTAATCCGTATAATTTTTGTCATTGTCAATGTGTTTTCCCATATGTGACGGAAAACGTCTCAGCAAGACGTTGAAGCTCCACAGACTGGAGCTTCAAGGTCTAGGTCAGCGTCTCGGAAGCTGCAACGTCTCGTCACGGACAAAATTTTGAACGTCTTGGTCTTGTCTCGGCTCAGAAGGTCTTGTGCACATCCCTGCATTAAGGTAAGTTCATAGCACACTATTAAACATTAGTGTTGCTCCAAACATGGAGTTAATAACGAGTTCTCCCTGAAAAGACTACCAGACAATCCCACGATTTCCGTGTTCAATCCATTGACATTTCCAAGTTTTCTGGACTAGTGGACACCCTTCAAATCATTTTGAACATTAGGCAGTCAGCTGTGCATCACTATACAACTGAACTCACAAGTTACAAACAAGAAATTATAACATACTAAAGTACACAGACAGAACTAAAAGGCACATTAACTGGGTATGGCAGAATACACAGATAAGTAAACAATCTATTGAACCAAATTTCCAGAGAATGTAGCTGTCTGTAACCCAAATACATGTACGTATGACTGTACACATCAGCACTAAGCACAAGCAGTACATATACACAGCAACAGATCAGTTCTTGAAATATTCTCCTTTATCCTTCGGACAACAATAACTGACAGGGGTGACTACACAGCACACAAACACTCGGAGAAAACTCTTTGTCCTTCATAAAAGTAGGGAAAAGTTAGTTCAGCCCTAAACGTGAGGGTTGGTATAACAAAATTGCATCAGCTTTCTCTCTAGCATGCTTCCAAATGTCTTTTCAGGCCAATACCCAGAATGTCCAAGAATTGATGGCCAATGGGTCTTTTCTGGAATCCCACTGTAGGAGCTTGCAGCATTCCCGAGACCTTTGTTGACTAACGGAGAAAGCCCCAGAAAAAAACTAGGAAATGGGACAGAAAAGAAAAGGATATGAGGAAGATGGAAGGGGAGAGATCGGGAAACATGCCCCAAGAGCTCAAAGGGGGCACAGATGCCCCTGAACACTAAATAAATGTTTACCATTCAGGTAATAAAATTAATTGAGAGCACAATAACAAACAGTACTGAACAACACAGAAAATCTGGGGAATAACAATCATGCCACGTTGTCAATTTTTCCAGCATGTGCAGAGTGTCTACAAGAAAAAAATATATGAGCACAATCTGAGATCTCAGATCACACATAACTGCACGTATTTGCAAACACTGAATGGATTATATTCTCACAATTGGTTGGCTGACAATTCTGTACAAATTGTGTAGCAGGATACAACTAAATGCATCAATAAGTGAGGTGTGCTCTTTCCATGTCCTATACAAATCCCAGTTTACAAAGAGCAGCTATCGGTATACTATTGCGGGCCATAGCCAGACTTTTCCAAAGGGGGTTCAACTACACCCCTCAGCCTTCCCCTAATCCAGTATAGGGTCTAAGGGAGCACTGGAAGCTACCCCAGTGGGACCCGGGTTAAAGCCACAACTGCAAACACATGCATTTTTATACATTTTTACTATTTCCAATTGCCGGTAGTGGCTGGCTACATTCCTGCAAACTTTCATTAATGCATCTGAATCGGCACCATCTTGAATTATTATTTTGTAATGCTGGACCACTCACGAAGCCTGTTTGTGGACCTAAAATTGCCCTTCAAATTTCCTGTTGATCGAGTTCATACTTTTCGAGATACTGTGATTTCAAAATTTCGCAAATTTGGCTTAAAATGCTTATTCAGGCCCCCAAATCATGTTTTGGGGGAGTGTTAACTCCTAAACGTTACTTTTTATCATCAAAACCCCCAAACAGCGCTTCCTTGTGCAGAAACACACATTTTTAGCTTTCACTGGTCGTGAATGGTCCTATGGTGTGATCCGGATGCGAGGCAGAGTACAAAAAAAAGAAAAAACCAGAAGTAAGCCAAAATTCATTAGTTTCACAGACCCCCTTCCTGTCGTACGCTGTCAAACAAGTTTTGCATTCGGAGTCATATCCTGGATATCTTTCTTGGTTTTGACTTTCAGAAAGATCGGTTCGAAAATGTGGGATCTGTGGGGGGTCAAAATTTTGGCCTTTCCATTAACTTGGCGCATCGCTTATACAACAGCTTGTTGCTACCGCACAAGCCGTGATTTGGAGCAGATAAACCACATCTAGTGATGAGACTTTCGGTTATTTTTATTCATTGCTTCCTGTTACCAGCTGACAGGGGTGGGGTTTGATTGAACCCAACAAACCTCAACACCCTGACTACAGGCCTGCTATTGAACCATCTGTTAAAAATGTCACAAATGTATCAGAGGCTTTTGAACTGGTAAGACATGCCACGAATAGCCCACTTACAGTTATAGACATTCGATAAAAATGGTTAAATATACTGTGAGTAAGTGAGTGAGTGAGTAGGGTTTAATGTCCCACCCGACACAGTATAGGTCATTTCGGGGATGGCCTTTTCAGGCAGAATGCACACAAACACAATAATGGAACTTAAGTGTAAACTTTACAATAAACAAAGTTTAACCTTTACAGAAACACAAAAATACAAAAATGAGGTTAACCTTAAATTGTAAGAACTTCATTATACGCATGCATATGTAATTAACATAATGGTAGTTCTAATAATCTTCCCTGTAAACATACTGTGAGTTAACAGCACTTGCATTATATGCAGTGAGCAAGCCATAAGAAAATCACTTCATAAAAGAATAGACATTATTGAATATTTTCAAACTGGTAGTGCCACAGAGGTACTAAGCAGAGATTTGGCCACACAAGCAAATTTCTTCGCTAACTTGGGAATCCCTAAACCCAAAGCAACACCATGACTCTTGTGCTGTTGTCCAAAAATGGATGTGTGTCACTGGTTTATTAAAATTTTGAGGCCATTAGCACCTAACAAAATTAGCAATTTTCTACTGACTTGCTCAAAACAGTCCAACATGGTAAGATAGGCAGCAAGGTGCTACCCAAGTCCACCATCACGCAGAGTTTCAACTTTACATGTGTTGTACATTACTTTAAATCTAGCAAGTGCAACTATGAGATTAAATGGCTGTTTAGATATATCAAAGATTAACAATTATTCACTCCTCTCAGTACATTTGTGGCGAGCCAGATACTGCTTACTTCCATACGTCTTGTTACAAACATTACAAGTAAATGGTTTGCTGCTCATATGGACAACTTTGTGTCGATTCAAGCTGCTGACAAGACGAAAAGCTTTGTCACACACGTTGCAAACATGTGGCTTTACTCCGGTGTGAATAGATTTGTGTTCACTCAGATGACTGCTAGTCTTGAACTCCTTGTGGCATATGCCACACATGTAAGTTTTGATACCACTGTCATGAGTGAGTTTGTGGAATTCAAATTTATTGAAATTGTCAAAGACTGTACTACAAATGGCACATGTGTATGACTCGATGCAGGTGTGAGTCCGCTGGTGTTTAAGGAGATTGCCACGATCACTAAATGCCTTCTGGCAAATGTCACAAGCGAAAGGTTTAAGCCCAGAGTGGACATAGCTATGTCTGTTCAAGTCACTGGCACTGGTAAAGGCTTTGTGACACAAATCACAGGTATAAGGCTTTGCACCAGTGTGAATAAGTTTATGAGTGTTAAGATGTTGCAGGTATTTGAATGACCGATGACAGATATTGCACTTGTGTGATTTCTTGGCAGTGTGTGCGTTCTGATGGGTAGAACTGTTGTCTTTTTCTTGCCCTGCATTAACTTCCTCATTTTCCACTATCCCACTGCCTGTTGTGTTACACAAAGCATCAACGTCTTCTTTCTGAGCATCTGTACTGCAAGACATCTCAAGACTTGCTACACATAACTGAGCTGAAAACATGGCACCTGCTGTTTCTTTTACACTGACACCTTTACTATTTTGATTGTCCATAGCATCTGTAAGCTCATTCTGCTGCTCTGTGTTCTCGATGTTACCAGTAGGGTCAATGGTCTGTTGATTATTTGCCGCTTTGAACATCCCACTAGTTGGCCTGTATAACGAAGTTACACTACTGTGAGAGACATTTGGTGGGACATCTCTGTCATCAGGCTGTTGTTGATCACAGTTATCATTTACATACTTCAGTTTCTCTGCTATCTCTGCTAGAGCCATGCTCTGGACAAACTCGGAACTTGCATTCTGTAGTTCAGTCCTGGAATGAATTCGTTTATGAGCAACAAGATACCTCCGCTGCCTAAACAGTCTGTTACACACGTTGCAGTCAAATCGCTTCACACTATTATGAGTTCGTTTGTGCACCTTCAAGTTGTTGTCATATTTGAATTTTGAGCCACAAATGTCACACATAAACTGCTTTATGCCACTGTGGACAAGCTTGTGCTTATCCAAACCACTGGCACTGGTAAATGACCAATTACACATAGTGCAAACGAATGGTTTAAAACCACTGTGAGTGCGTTTGTGTTTAAAAAGATTACTACGATCACTATATGCCTTCTGACAGATGTTACAACTGAAAGGTTTGATGCCAGAGTGGACATATCCATGTCTGATCAAGTCGCTAACACTGCCAAAGGCTTTGTTGCACACATCGCAAACATATGGCTTTACGCCTGTGTGAGTAGCTTTATGTGCATGAAGATGGCTGGTACATCTGAACTCCTTATCACATATATTACACATGTAAATTTTGATACCACTGTCATGAGAGAGTTTGTGGAATTCAAGTTTATGTAAATTTTTAAAGACTTTGCTACAAATGTCACACGTGTATGACTTCATATTGCAATGACTCCGCTTGTGTTTAAGGAGATTACCACGTTCATGAAATGCCTTCTGGCAAATGTCACAAGCAAAAGGCTTAATGCCTGAGTGCGTAGATGAATGCCTGTTCAAACTGGAGGCTCTACTAAAGGCCTTCTTGCATATATCACAGACATATGGCTTGTCACCGCTAGCCGTGTGAAGTAGTTTATGTGTGTTCAAGTAACTGTGACGTTTGAATGTCTTATGACACACGTCACACTCGAGTGATTTCTCAGAAGTGTGTGCTTCATGAGGGCTGAAATTTTGGTAAATATTGTCACTGGAATTACTCTTATATGCACATATAGTAGCATCAATCTGCTCCTGAACACCTGTACCTCTCAGCATCTCAGGGCCATCACTGTGGTGGCCTGCTGCATATAAGTGATTTGTTATCTCAGTAAATATTGCTTCACCATCATCATCTTCTTCTTCAACCTTTATGTCAACATGTTCAGTGTTCATCGAATTACTGTGCGACACATTTGATGATGCATTGCTTTGATAAGATTCTTGTTCAAAGTCATCACATACCACTGACATATACAGAGAAATATCTGTCTGATCAGGCTGTTCTCTGAAACTGCTACTGACAGAAACGGGCGTCAGTTTGTTTGCTACAGTTGTGTAGCAGGCAACTGGATGTGCTGTGTTTTGATGAGGTTGTTGTTTACAGTTGTCTTTGTCTGCAAGTGCCGTGTTACAGACAAACTCAGAACCTGGGTTCTGTGATCGAGTTCCAGAATGAATTCTCTTGTGGGCAACAAGGTATCTCTGCTGGCCAAACGTTTTCTTACAGACATCACAGCCAAACCATTTCACACTGTTATGAGATTGCTTGTGCACCTTCAGGTTATTGTCGTATCTAAACTTTTTACCACAAATGTCGCACATAAACTGCTTGATACCACTGTGGACAAGTTTGTGTTTATCCAAACTGCTGGCGTTACTAAAAGACCAGTTACATGTATCGCAAATGAAAGGTTTGAAAGCACCATGAGACCTCTGTTTATGTTTATTTAGATTTCCAGTTTCACTGAATGCCTTACCACAAATTTCACAGGTGAACTGCTTGGTGCCAGTGTGACTATTTTGGTGCCTGGTAAGATGACTGGGGTATTTAAACGTCTTGTGGCATATGTCACATAGATATGATTTCTCAGGGGTGACTTCGTTATGAGAAATGGAATTTCTGCATGTCTGATCACTGCTGTTAGTGCCATAGAGACATGCGGCATCATCAACCTGCTGTTGCTCGTCTGTACCGGTAGCCTCAGATATATCATCACTGTCATTAAATAGGCCTAACTCAGTAGCTATTTCCATGAATAACGCATCACTGTCTTCTTCCTTTATGGTGACATCGTCACTGTCCATCACACTGCTGTTCATTGCAGCACCTAATGTGGTTTTATTACACAGATCTGATGATCGACGCTGCTGCACAAAGTTGCTCGCTTGATCTGGTGGTGTTCCATCTTGTGAACTCTCTTGTACTGTCTGTAAGCAAAACAAAAATGATTAGCAGAAAATAACTCAGTTCACAAAATTTTTACAAGACAATGAGTAGTTTCTTAACAGCATACAAGGGTCATCCCGGAAGTTTCTGGCCTCGACATATTAGACAATAATATTTTCCACGATCTATACATCAGTGAAATGTAAATCCTTTATTGACTCATACAAGTCTGTTGTGGATATGGCGTCATTGTAATTTATAATGTCATAGAGCACTAAACCGAAACGATTTGGAGCGTTAATGCAAACAGGATAAAATCCAGGCTTAATGTTGCATGACAATTTTTCAGTCTGTAGCTGGATTTGCAAAAGTGGGGCCCGGTGGAATCTAATTTGTGAAAACCCCGACAAATGCGCATATGAATTTCTCATTTGCATATGTGAATATACGATAGCTAAAATATGTGCTAACCACAAAGAAAAGCATTTGAGTGAATTACGGTTTCATGCAAAAATGAGGGGCGGTCATGGATTTTTAGTGTCAATATATTACACAAAAACTTTTTATTGTTTATACATCCGTAAAACATACCTTCCTTGCATATTCTTGTGAGCAGCTTATGCAAATAACGTCATTGTAATTTACGACATTATACAGCATTAAGCTGAAACGATTTTGAGCACTAATGCAAGCAGCATTTGAATCAACCTGGTAGATGCATAAAACTTTTTCAGTCTGTTGCTGGATTTACCAACCTGGGCTCCTTGGCATCTGATTTTATGAAAGCCCTGACAAATATGTTTATGTATTTTTTATTTGCATCTGTGAGTATACTATAGTCTAACCTGCATTGGCTGCAAATAACAGCATTTCAGACAATTACGATGTAATGCCAACATTTAACAGGGATCAGAAAGATTTTACTGAAAATATTACTGTTAATTATATCACTTATGTTAATGAAAGGCCAATCAAGATTTGTAACTAGTTACATGGGCCCCTGATGGGCAAGAGGTTGGGAGTGAGCCCCACACCGTAGTCCCCTAGTTTCAGCACTGCACCTTAGTTCAAAGTCTACAGTTACCAATTTGGCTGTTCACGACTATGACTTAGTGCACTAAGACCACTCTGTGTACAATAATGCCCTGACGCCCAGTGACTATTATCTATTTTGAAATCTGAAATTCGATCATAGTACTGTCTGGTATCCATGATGATGAATGACTCAAGCCTCTTTCGTTGATGACAAAAGTCATTTCTATTTAATTCTCTATGACGTCATACATTACAATGACATCATATCCACAGCAGACACATATGAGTCAGTAAAGGATGTACGTTTCACTAAGGTATAGATTGTCGAAAATAGTTGAGGCCAGAAACTTTTGGGATGGCCTTCATGTAGCACACAAAAGAGCATTTAATGTCACAGCAATGACATTAAAGCAAAAAAGCAACTAATTACAAGAAAAAACTAGTATGTAAAATCTAGGCTAGTAAGCTACAACAAAGCAAAAAGCAACCATAAAGAAGTGAAGTTTATAAAAACAATGCTTTGATTGTCCATGCCTTGTAAAAGCAAAATTATCAGCTTTTGGTATGCATCCTCAAATGGTGGTATAATGTAAACTAATACAAATTTGTAAAAATTTCTTCACAGCAAAGTGAACTTGCAACATTGATCTTTGAGAAGTAATGCCAACTACAGGGTGTGCCAAAAAAATGACCCAACTTGTTTTTGTCAGAACGTAGTCAAATCTTCACCAAATTTGATAATTTTTAGCACACAGATAGCCATGACGATAGAATTATGTAAGGCACACTCACTGTCAATCTCACATAATTTATGTTAACGCACTACTGTGTAAAAACGCGGATGCTCCAAATTGTTACAATACGCGGTGATTATCAGTATCAGATTGCTCACCTGAGCATTATCAATTCCACAATGGACACCATGGGATTTAATAATTTTGTCGGATTAAACATTTTACGCTGAAAACAGCAGACAACAAAATAACTGATTGATGAGCTTAAAACACATTTTATCCATGAATGCACCGTGCTCTGCATTTTGATCAGTTGATCCTTAATGCCACTGTCCGCCATGGCATCATGTCAGGGGCGTCATTTCAGTTGGTGTCTCAGTGATCCTTGGGGGTCTAAGTCTGCGTAATTTATTGTTTTTGCAGCAGTAACACTGTTTCAAAAGTACAATTTACGGGGAAAAAACTAAAATCGTAAATCCTTGGGGGTCCGTAGACCCTTCAAGTCCCCTTCCCTTAAATGACACCCCTGCATCACGTCCAAACCATTGCGTACACTTTGGACATAAATTCTGATAATTTGGAAGCAAGTTGTTACAAAAGCTTATAATTCTGCTGAATGAATCAGATTTTGGTTTATTGTGTGCTTGATAAGTCATTAGAACTTTTACGGAGACAACAACTGAGCATTATGCAACAATTTGGAGCATCTGCGTTTTACACAGTAGTGTGTTGACATAAACAAGGTGAGGTGGACACTGAGTATACCAGTGATTTTCATCTGCCAAGGGTTCCACAGCCGGCCAGTAAAAATAACCCAGCGTGCGAAATCATGTCAGAAAATGTCGTAGAAATACTCAGCATCGATGTTTTTTGTTTGAAATTTCGTTTCTATGTATCATTTTGCATAGACTTATTGTGTTGAATCATTTTTGTTGTTAGTAAAATTTTTGGCAATTTGCATTTTAGGCCTATATTATAACGTAGGCCTAAGCTTCCTATGCACGACATTATTTAACTCCAATTAAGCATTATTGGAAAATGGAAATGAAGAAGAAAAGAAGTACGTATTAATAAAGGTTATGGTTACGAAATCATTTGACCATTTACTTAGTTAATTCAATTCTTTAAAAACTGAGCTAAGGAAAATTAAAAAGACACGTAGGCCTCTCTTTTCCCAAGCATCCACGTGATAAATTTTCTGGGTTGGTGGCAGGGCTAAGCGGCCGTCGACGACTGCCTCGCCCGTCATGTTTGGTTAAATATAATAGCATACTGTTGCCTACTAATGCGGTCAAATTTCATATTATAATTGTTCATTTTTGTCTGCTTTGTCATCCTTACAACGGCTCTGCCGTCAGTGCCCTACTAGGCAAATGAGTCCGTAGACACCCTATAGCTTCATCCTCGCCTGCATCGCTGGACTCACGGATCAATGGATGGGGTTCCGTGAGTGACCTTCACGCTTGTGTAGGGTTCCGCAGCAGCAAAAAGGTCGAAAAACACTGGAGTATAACTCACATATTTCTATCGTATTGCCTGTCCGTATGACAAAAATTATTAAATTTGATGGAGATTTGACGAAGTTCTGACAAAAACAAGTTGGGTCATTTTTACTGGCACACCCTGTACATGCACAGGCCAACTAGAACGGGCCAAAGAGTAGAGCTAAATGTAAAACAGTGCACTAACCTGTTGTGCCACAGAGTTTATGCCCAAAGCATTGGGCTTTTCTCCAGTATATTCTGTCTCAGTCTGCAGACAAGTAAAAAAATGAACAGTTATTTACTAAAGGCCATCAGAGATATCCAGCTTTCACCAAGAATGGCAAGCAGCAGAAAGTACTTAAGTTAATACAGCTGCTATCTTGTAATGGCAAAGCATTGCTGATAGCTTTGACCCAAAATCAACAATATATCCAGACTGCCACTAAAATCTGATTACTTCCGCCTAGTTAATAATTTTTCATCGAGTAATCCAGCTCACAGCAAACAATTTGCTCAAAAATATAACCTCATTTGTTACTTCACTTCAGCAAAGGCAATCAAACAAAAATGCCACATGTCAAACAGTTCAGTATAAAATCTGACAAACTATTCATTTCTCACAATTAATCCATTCATTCCTTTACTTAAATCAGACAAGATGGTCCATAACACAGAACACATATTATACATACACATCATAAACAAAAAAAAAACTATGAAACTGATGCAAGCTCAAAATTAAAAATAATTTGTTGGTGTGAAAGTCATACAACAGCACATGCAAGCACAAGGAATTATCAGAATAAAAACTAAGTCTACGAAATGCATATTAAACTGATTAACACACAGGTCAATTTATTCAGAATCAGTCAGAACGGACAGCACCAGACAGTTGCTAATGATGTAAGAAGGTAATTCAGATATAATATTTAACGTACAGGTACAATGCTAACCTTGATTTTAGCTAGCTGTGAAATGGTGTTGCTGACTGGATTAGTCACTGTAGACTGCAATACACTGGATTCATCATCATCCATGGCAGCAAGTGTAGTTATATCATTATTCCACCTCTGTTCACAATAATCACATACATTTAGCTCAGTGATGCACAACCTTTTCAGCTGCAGAGGGCCACCTAACATGCTCTATAGAAAACATATTGGGTTGGATCAACTTACCTAATTTACTTATGGGTATCAAGTGATTCTGCTGAAATGACTTAATCGGGTAAACTATTCCACAAATTTACAACTCTGATACAGAATGAAAACTTCTTTCAATCATAATGACATCTGATAGTAACTAATTTCATGTTTACTGGTGCTATGATCACGAATTCGTGATCGCGACGCCGATTGCCTATGATCACGGCTGCATTCTCATTGGTCGGCTCGCTGCCGACGTTCATCTATGATCACGAATTCACGATTCGTGTCTTGGTGTTGTGCTTCACAAACGTAACGTGATTCGCTTCAGAAAAATGCTTTAGAGGGGTAGCACTAATTGCTGAATCGGCGCTTCCTGGCATAGAGACTCTATATATATCTACCGCTAATTTGCTTCAAAACTGAATACGCTGCAGAATATGAATACATTATTACGAAAAAAACGTTAATTACGACAGCAAAGAGAAACAAGAAATTCGAGCTAATGCTCACGAGATGCGTGAAAGCCTATAGCAGTTCCGGTTCAGTAGTTTAGCTGAAAATTGAGGTGTTCACGCTAAGTTAATACACAAATACCAAATTCTCTATCTGGATCACATAGGCCTAACGATAGTTCCGTGGCGCCACCTTGTGAATGATAAAGACTTGTGTCGCAGCCCAAAATCGCCAAAAAATCCATAAAACCCCCTATTTTGGTGTTCAAGGTCATTCAATGTCATTGAATTTAGCGCCAATTGAGAGCCAGTGTACAACTTTTTATTAGTGATTAATAGTAAAATAGGCCCTATCTCGCACCGTTGCTCAGATACAGCGACTTACTGGCCAAAAATTGCAAATTTTGCTCACCCCCTCTCATTTAGCGCCCTCGTTTGGGGTGACCCCTTTTGAATTTATGCGAAAGCTTTACGGTTCCTGAAACTAGAGTTTTCCAGGCAGCCGATGGTGAAGATTTGGTGATCCTATATTGCGCCGCTTTTGACTGATCCACCTGTGTGACAGACGGACAGAACTGCGATGGCTAAGACGCGCTGAAAGCAGTAGCTGCTTTCGCGCGTAAAAAGTGATGCTTGACGACTCAGGTGGCCGTGAACGCAGCAGTGGGCCGATTCAATAATTACCGTTAGTCCATCGGCGTCATGAATGCTGCAAGTATGCTCCATTGGCGCCGATTCAGCCGATTCAGCAATTAGTGCTACCGCTTCAGAGCAGTGTCAAATGTATCCCAGTCATTGAATTTTGCACCTAATTCTATGGAAGCCATATCGCAAACAAAAACTAGATTAACTACATGAAATGAATGTAAACAAAACCAAACTTTCTCGTTCGAAATATGCCACGCCCATCGATGTTCTAAACCATGCTCCGACTGGTCAATAGCGACAGTGCACGTGCTGACTGTATTGGCTCTTCCTATTGGCTACCGTGATCATAGGCAATCGGCGACGCGATTACGAATTTGTGATCATAGACACTGCGTTTTATGTTATTCCCTCATGTTCTTTGACCAACATGTTTCTCTAAGTTCAGTAACTAGAGGTAACAAATTTAAATTGCATAACCAAACATTTATTCACAATTTCAGAAAACATTTTTTCTCAGCACCTATTGTGAATATCTGGAATAGCTTACCTAACTGGGTAGTTGACGTACAGTCTGTAGATTTATTTAAGGTGCGGCTTGATAGATTTTGGGCACAACAAGAGATTATGTATGATTGGACCGCTGAATTAGCCGGAACTGGAGACAGATCAGAGTATGTCGAAAAAAATGATTAGATTATTAGTATAATTTATTATATCGTGATACGGATATAAAGGGACTTTAGTTCCTGCATCCGTTTATCTACATTACTGATTATTACTGATCACTGTATGCTGACATAACCGTATCATCTAGTGGCAGACAGTGACGTGATGCCTCGAGGCAGTGCCTCGCCTCGAGGCTGCCTCGAGGCAGATTTTTACTGTCTTAGTCTTGGTCTTGGTCTTGTCACAAAACAAAACAGTAATTAAACATGTTTTCCAAAGTCCGTTAACAGTTATTTTTAAAAAAAAAACCCTCGTCACGGAACACAATCCGCATCCGCAAAAATTGTCTACTTTTGATCCGCTGTCAGTCCGCGTCGCAAAAAAAATCCTGCGGATCTCCGTCCGCGGACAAGCGCGTCCGCAGTCCGCACATCTCTGATGTGCTACATGCCTATATACAGGGTGGGCCAAAAAAACCCGGACCTGTTTGAGCGTTGATAACTCAGCGATGGTTAGTGGTAGAAAGATGTGTGATACGTCAAAAGTTTCAGAATGTTGTAAAAAAATGACACATTTGCATAGTGAAGCATTTAAATATTTTTTGTCTGATTTGCATAAATATTTGTCACCCCCGAAATTCTGCCAAATTTTACTGTAACACATAGATTTAACATGGATATTTGAGCTTTTATAACTTAGCGATGTTTATTAATGGAAAGGCGCGTAATATGCCGATTGTTTCGAAATTGTGTACAGAAGAAGTGTACAACTTGCATGTCTCAGCATTTAAATATTCTTTGCATCGACCCGCTACTGATAATATGCTATTGAAATGTCCATAAAATTTCCTGCATATATCTGTTAAGTCAGTATCACCACTGTTACAGCAAAAGTACACTCCAAGGTATTTAACCTTGCTGACCCAGGGTA
>Ga0056128_1000534_pt1 | contig 34852 bp, 18 predicted proteins | sample WorMetLIZISLAND2_FD_71113 | JGI IMG/M metagenome (GOLD analysis project Ga0056128, IMG submission 71113) | Marine gutless worms symbiont microbial communities from Max Planck institute for Marine Microbiology, Germany - Olavius geniculatus... ...
CCCTTTGCCGGTTCGCCCCCTGGCTTGTTCGCCCCCTGGCTGATTCGCCCCCTTTGCCTTTCTGATTCGCCCCTTGGGTACAATTACACTTATTTAGACCAGCTTCGTATTTCACCAGTGAACTGTACTCGAGCCAGAGGGCGAACAAGTCGGGGTGAATTAGACAGGCATAGGGGGTGAACAAGCCAGGGGCGAATCAGCCAGGGGGTGAAAGAACCAGGTGGTGAACAAGCCAGGGGGCGACCAGCAAAGGGGCGATAAAGCCAGACACCACATCTGTTGTTGGCCAGGCTGTGGTTAATAAGCGGATGTGTGGATGTGGCAACAGGTAAAAGGCAGATAAAATCTGCAGATAATAAGTGCGGATATGTGGGTAAAAGACGGATGTGCGGATAACAGTTGTCACGTACATTACCAGTCATGGCAATACCGGTATACGACGACGACACGGGACGACAACATATCGACGCACGATGACATACAACGACTCTCGTCAGCGCACGACAACGAGGCCTACGGTGATGCCACACAACGACGAATGACAACGGAAGACGACCACTATGCTACTTAGTGCAGCAGGAAGTTACTTTTTTAATTTTGTAAACCTAGATTTGCCAACTGAGGCCTACTTATTTTGCCAACTTATGACTTTAACTTGAGCAACATGTAAAATACGGCAATTTCAATAATGCCCAAACGTCTGGCGCCAAAGACCCTAATTAATACACGGTTATACACCGCTTATTGGTCCAGAAGCATGACTGAGTACGATGGGTAAAAGGCGGATGTCCTCCGCATCGACATCCGTCTTTTACCCGTTGGCACAACCGCAGATCCGCACATCTGCCTTTTACCATCATCCTCTGTTGTTCGATATTCTTAGCTCAAAGTCCTTTTCAGTACTGACGTCAGTTTGTTTGGGAGCATCTCATCATTTCAGGGTTTAAACCCGTTTTAAGAAGGCCTAACTAGAATTATTTGTAAAAAACTAACCTGAAAAGTCTGTTGGGAAACTAAGCAAATACTCAGCTAAATCAACAGTGTAAAATATCAGAAAGTTGCAGATATATTTGTTTAAAGGTTTGAAAACTTAGCCATAATAAAGTATTTGGCAGCTGTTTTAGTTACTTTTACCCAAAATATTTGGTAAAACTAACAAAGACAGCTGCCACTTTCTTGCATAAGAGACCTGCAGTTTTGGGTGGTGGCTGTTTTCTTCACTTATACCAAATAATGTTAGTCTGCCTGGAAGCGATAGCTTTTAGTATGGACATCGGACTTATGTTTTACTGGAGGTGTTTCATTTATTTACAGAATTTTGAAAATTAGGTCTGAAATTTCAGGAAGCCCTCCCTAAAATTTTAGGGGCCAAAACATGCAAAATTTGGCGCAGTTGCAGCCAACTTCAATTTTCGGTGGCGAATATCTCTGGAATGGATGAAGATATTCAAAATCGGACAAGTACTTTATCGACTACGATTCCTCCCACGTTTGGCGAACTCTGATCCACTAGTTACTGAGATCTAACGGTGGAATCATACCCACCCAAATTGACTTTTTTCTGGAGACCATGTTTCAGCCCCTAGGGAGTGCTGCACCCCCAAATGTTTACAAGCACTAGAGAATGACCATCTTTTGCTAGTGCACCCCTCACCACAGATGGGGGTCTCTTTTTACAATTTTTTTAAGGGGGTCCGAAATTGGCTTGAAATGTACTCAATGTGTGCCTATAAGTTTGGCCATAGTGGGAGTAATCCCATGAAACTTTGCCACATGATTTGCCACTAGGTGGGGGTGATAACGCGGGTACAGCTTTTTTTGGGGGGGGAGGGGCAGCACCTTCTTAAAATTTGAGAGGGCAAAAAATGTCCAAAATTTGGTGCGATTTATGACAACTTTCAACTTTGCAAATATCTCTGGAACCAATGGGGGTATTGACAAGCAGAAAACGACATTATGAAGGGCAATTCATCCCATGTCGAACAAAAAAATGAAGGCGCGCATGTTGACCGACCGTTAGTTGACATTACGCATTTTGCGTATGCTAAGTCATGTGAGTTGGGGCCACGTGATTTTGCTAAGAGATTCCCCAGCCCTTCGTAATGTCGTTTTCTGCTTGTCGATACCCCCATGGGTTCCAGAGATATTTGCAGACAAAGTTGAAATTAATTCAACCCCCTAAGTTATTCCCACAATCGGACTTACAAGCTTACAGCAGTGGGCGGACTCACGTTTGGTTTTGCCCCAAATTTCTAGTTATTAATGGAACAAGAAACTGGATTAATTTCTGGATAGTTTTTAGATGGGTTTGAAACCCACTGGCTATAATTTGGTATGTGTGGGTGTCTGAACTCTGTGTTATTGGGTGCATTTCTATGCATAGTGCTAGCTAATAAGTGCTCAGTTTGTCTGCTAATAACGCTAAGTTTACTGAATCAGCACTTGCGGAACATGCTTTGGGCAATTTTGCTGTCAGCGCTTAATTTCGTCTGCTAATGTCATTGCGACACAAAATTTTGACTATGTCCTGTAAGTGGTCTCTGAGAGGTGATCTTTGCTTACAGTTTTCCGCCAGTCTGCGCTGAGCAAATTAACGCAACTAATGATGAGAGTTAGAATGGTTTGATGTTAGCAAACATCTGTCTGTTACATGTGTGTTGTGACTAAATGGTATGGCTTTGCTTGACTTTACTCATCTCTTGTGTATTATCGGTAAAGAACAATGCACCCGTTCTCTCTGCTTTCATGCAGCTGAGCTTTTGAAGGTTTACAAGATGAATCAGAATGCAGTTGACCATAAATTTACACTTTGCTTGAATGTTACCTAATATGTGCATGCTGCTCATACAGTATTATGATGATGATGATGATGATGAAGGACGAATTAACTTTAGCATGGCGTTAAGTCCTAAGACTACAAGGACACGTACAATAAGCCTAAACAGTGAAGTCACGTAATAGTAGTCAGTGCAGTGAGATGTTGTTAGTCATGACTGTAAGACCAGGCAAAAAGTTTGGTTTTCAGTCTGCTGCGGAAAACTTGCAACGACGGAGACGACCGGATCGACTCCGGCAGACTGTTCCAGACCGATGCAGCAGTCGCTGGAAGTATAATATTAGTAGTCAACGATATGTATTAATGATAGGTGCAATATTACCAAAATTGTAGTTACTAAGTTTTGAGGCCCTGTTATTGATGACTTTTTAGCTGACCATGCTAACGGTAGCACTTATACGATATATTGATGATATCGAAAACGATACATCAATGTTTTCAATACCATTGTGTCCATCCATCATCTGTTGTCTGTTTGTTTTGTTATGTGTTGTGGCTAGATGGTATGTCTCATTGAAAAACCGTCCAAAGTCAGCAAATACCAATTTGGACTGCTTATGACCCATATTCCCCCCAAACAGGGATACTGACTGCATGCCTATATACTTGCAGCCCAAAATCGGCAAAGGAAAAATTTTAAAAACCTTATTTTCGAGTCTCAGTGTCATCCATGGTCATTGCTTTTGGTTCCAATTGAAAGTGCATACAACTTACTACTAGTGATTAATAGTAACCTTGGCAGGGCTGTCTCGCACAGTTTCTGATATATGGCGACTTATTGGTTAAAAATTGCAAATTTTCCTTACTCCCTCTCATTTGATGCCCTCGCTTGGGGTGACCCCCTTCAAGTTTATGGAAAAGCTTTACGGATCCTGATACTAGAGTCTTCCAGGCAGCGGATGGTGAAGATTTGGTGATCCTAGCTTGCACCGTTTTTAACTGATACACCCATGTGACTGATGGACGGATGGACAGACGGAAAGACAGAATTGCAATGGCTAAGATGTGCCATAGCAGTTTCTGCTGTTGCATGTAAAAACTGATGATTGATTACAGTGGCTTTTATTCCTATACCTGGTGTGTGCAGCTTGCACCCAGTGAAAAATGGGGGTGGGAGTTTTGTTAAGGGTGTAGATCAAAACTTCCTCCCTACTTTTCACTGGAAACATACTTAACAAAACTTTTCTCCTATTTTTCACTTCCACCTGTTTGTCAATTTACACCCTTAACATATCTTCCCCCCCCTAGAGGAGGAAAGAAGCCCAAAATAAGAGTTTTGAGTCCAAAACTGGGGGGAAACTTGAGCCTGAAAGTGAGGGAAAGTTGCGCTTGATTTTGATTCCAGATTTAGGGGAATAGAAACCACTGATTGACTATCATTGTGAACTAATAAAGCTTGATTGTGAAAGTAGTTTATAACAAGTGGCTAGACATCGGAACTCGGAATGTTCTTCAGTGATTTGTTAGTTTGTGACTTTGTGCTGGCCCAACATGAACATAAAGAGCTATTTTAGGGCTATTTATATTCACATATATTTTCCAGAGTCGACGGAAAACTGATGAGGGAGTAGAGTTTATAATGATAATGATAATTTGATAATGTTGAACTTATCTCTGTGTATTCAGATGATGATGATGATGATGACAAAAACCCACAAACAGACGGCTATGGGAGAAATGTCTGAGATCAGAAAGCTATAAAAGGAAGAAATAATGATGATAGAAAGTGGAAGGAATTGAAATGGAAAAACTCCAAGCAAGGCCAGATATCTGTGAAATCAGTCTGAAGAGATATAGGAGCTGAGAGCTTCTAAAATCGCCGTTTTGAACAACACTGAACATTGCTGCCCCTCTTCACTCATTCGGGACTCACGAACACAGTTCTGCATAAACCTTAAAAGCCTGTAAGAATCATTTAGGTAGCTACAGATTGACCAGGTGGTGTTATCAGGCATGTGTGTATACTGTTTAGCTTACTGATGCTGATAACATCATCTCTGGTGATTAGTGGATGTGAATGTGTGTTGATGGGCCCTGGCTGTGCACTCTGGTGGTCCTTGAATGCTGACTAAAAAGCAAACAGTAAGCCTACACTGTTACTGGGCTGAGCAGTTCCCTGGCAACTGCTTGACTGTGTGTGGTCCATGACGTCATGTTCTAGGCTGGCTGGCTATACTGCCATTGATACTGTTACACTGTAGACGTATCTCTTCAATCTTGTTATTGTTACAATTGGGGTGAATGCACGCATGGCCGCGTCAAATGGCGTGGTGTAAGTAAGTAAGTAAGTGAGTAAAACATAAATTTATGTAGCGAATGAAGGCCAAAATAGCTCCTAATGCACTGCATACATTTATACGCTGAAAAGAAAAATGTTTTAAGTAATTGTCCAAAAACAGAAAGAGTGTGAATAAGATCATGCAACTGTCTCGGCAGTGAATTCCAGAGAAAGCCCGACGTCTTTGTGAACTCATTTGGTGCAGGAGGGATTCGTACACAGCGCAAACTATACAGTTATGTCAGCCCAGTGCCGACATATTATGTGGTCGTCCGTCTAGTGCTGCTTAATGCTGAAGGCATTGACTTTTTGAACTGAAAATTCAAACAGTGGTCACTCCTGCCATGAGGAATTCCCGCTATTTCTGGCTACCCTTTTTACGCGCAGCAGCAGCTACTGCTGTAGCGCGTCTTAGCCATCGCAATTCTGTCTGTCCGTCCTATTGCTATTGTCCGTATGTCTGTTACATGGGTGGATCAGTCAAAAACGGTGCAAGCTGGGATCACCAAATCTTCACCTTCGGCTGCCTGGAAGACTCTAGTTTCAGGATCCGTAAAGCTTTTCCATAAATTCGCTGGTCGTCTGGCGCCCTCTGGCGACTGTAAATTTTGTTTTACTGGGCTTTTGAACATGCACAGCTGTTGCGCATTCCCCTTTGCGTTAGCTGGGCTTTTCTTGTAATTTTCGAGTTAGGAGCCTGTCAGACGAAGATACTGGGCAAGACTTGTTAACGGCTGCAGCTAATGAAATGTAAAATCACGTGATCTGTCAGCTGCAGGATGTGCGTCAGAACGAGACAGCGGTGAATGCTGGGTAGGTAGCGTTTGTGTTAGTTGGGATGACCCAAACCCAAAGCGTCACGTAAGCAATGAGAGACCGCATGCACTGTGGACTGTGCAGTGTGCAGTCAGTTAATTGCAGGCTCCAGTCTTGCCACCTCAGGCTGATACATGTCTGTAGATGGCTGCAGGGCGCTAATGCTGTTTGTTCACGTCTGCCACTGACCTATCGGCCTACAAATAATTATGTCTGCGGCTAAGTGATTGCTGCTGCTGTCCAGGTCACAACAAAATTATTGCTAAACTAGTTATTGGCGAGCGGGTGGCGTGAAACTTGTCAGGCTCAGTCACCATGCCGCTGATGGAAGGGCGCTTCTCACGTGCGAAAAGAATGAAATAAAACAACCCACAACTGCTAGAAACGGTCGTCGTCGGCACCCTGTAGTTTTTTTTATTGCAGTTGTGCACACTGTGTGCCAAAACGACATTAACACAGTATAGAGGAAATCAGTTTGTGTTGTGCATTTTTATTGTCCACAGTATGCGTTTGGAGCCCCGCAGGGCCTGTAGTAAAACGCATCTGCAGTTTCTCTGTAGCGCCACGTTCCATGCTGTAGTAAACAGTAAACGAGCCGACTGTCTCCAGTTGTTTTAGATTTTATTTTATTTCATCACGTGTGTGAGCGCCTTAAGCCTGTAAGTGTAGAGGTTGAGCTGGCAATTGAAGCCCATCAGCTACCTGGGTGGTCTGGCTGGTGGTTGTATAATAGTGCTGTGCAACTTGCCAGGCTAAGTAGTACAAATAACCAAGTTTGTTGTTATGAAATGATGATGTATTTAATTATAATCTGTAATCTGATGTTTTGGTGGAGCTGATTCTGAGGCATGGTATGGACCAGTTGAGCCGTTTAGATGTGTGTTTGGGTAGGTGACTTTTTTTAGCATTTTTCGCAACCGTTTTTACGGGCGAAAGCAGCTACTGCTTTTAGCGCGTCTTAGCCATCGCAATTCTGTCTGTCACAGGGTGGATCAGTCAAAAGCGATGCAAGCCAGAATCACCAAATCTTCACCGTCTGCTGCCTGGAAGACTAGTTTCAGGAACCGTAAAGCTTTTCCATAAATTCGGAAGGAGTCACCCCGAACGAGGGCGCTAAATGAGAGGGGGTGGGCAAAATTTGCGATTTTTGGCCAATAAGTTGCTGTATCTCAATAACAGTGCAAGATAAGGCCTAGGTTACTTGCTATGATTCACTAATAGGAAGTCGTACACTGGCTTTCAATTGGCGCCGAATTCAATGACCTTGAATGACCTGGAACGCCAAAATAGGGGGTTTTATGGATTTTTTTGTGATTTTGGGCTGCGACAAGTCTATATCATTCACTACGTGGTGCCACGGAACTACCGTTATGCGATCCAGATAGATAATTTGGTATTTGTATATTAACTTAGCGTGAACACCCCAGTTTTCAGCTAAACTACTGAACCGGAACTGCTATAGGCTTTCGCGCATCTCGTGAGCATTAGCTCAATTTTCTTGTTTTGTCAAGTGATATCTGGGAAGCCTGCTACTGCACAGTAATTTGTGGGTGCCGTGAGAATTAAGAGTGCAGGAGGGGTTTGTTTTGCCACATTTTGCACTAGGTTTAAGCTATTTGAATTTGCATGTAAATTTACAAATGGAGTTAGCAAGAATAGTGAGTGACATTTTACAATTTCCGGGAATTGTAACTGATATAACAGATGTTGGTGAGTTAATGAATGAGTGGGTGGGTGAGTGAGAATGGAAGGGAGGGGGAAGTTAGAACTCAGTTTGGCTCTGGCCAGTCTGTCTCACGTCTGTCTCAAGACTCCTGAGTAGAGCAGATAGGCCTAAGTCAGTTGCAGTCATTCAATGTGGACATTATACTGCAATATCTGGCACACATTCCGTGATGTGATGCCTGGTTCGGAGTGTTTATCTGTTGATGCCTACACTGACTAGTAGCTAATGATTCTCAGATGGGTAGACTGGACGGTGGCTGGACGTCTGTCTCTCAATTGGTTCATTGCGGTGCCTGTCTGTCCCATCACCACCTTCCTTCACTGCTGCTGTCTGATTATTGGGGTGCACTCAGTACAGCTTAGGCCTAGGTTCTGAGCTTCTGCGTGGTATGATCTCAGTGATTGTTGTGACTCTCTTAGAACGGGAGAACGACTGCTGTAGATAGTGATGCGGATCATAAAAGATGCCATTTGTCACTTGGCTATATATATTCTTTACAATCTGCTCCGGAGTGTGTGTTTAGTGATTTTGTAAACGAGGTTGAGGCACTTCTTTATAGGCTACAAGCAGACAGGTTACTACGCTTCCTGCTGCTTGATTTTTGGGCTTTAACCTCAGCCTGGGATTTCAATCTTGGCCTGCGGCCTCGATTTTGGATTGTGGATCTGAGTCCGAGGATATCTGCATCGCAGTCCACACGTGACTGCTGCAGCTGCCACCAGGGCAGGTCTTGCTAGCAGGCTGCTAGCTTTCTTGTGGCCTACTCCGGGGCCCCCATACTTTGGAATAAGTAAATAAAATTTTTTCAAGTGGACGACCCCTCAGTAACATCTGACCTAGCCCATATCCTGGCCAAGCGTGACATGAGTCTGCGTGCAAAATTTGGCCACAGTACAGTACATACATCGTACCATTTCGGAGTGATTGGCGCTCGAAAAAATCATAACTCTGAAATATAATATTAGATACTTTGGTTCCATAGAATACTGAATACTGACGGTAACTGAGCTGTCTTGGACTACAATGCTACATGGGTTCCACACCGTCACTTGACTTGACTCTCTGTGAATGTGATGCTGTTTTGTGTTGCTGCAGAGATGGAAGAACGAGCTCATGTCATCTTGCTGGACAACCATCACCTAGACTTCATCATTCAGGTACATGTAAGACAACTGTTCAAAATTCTTTTAGTGGAACATTTTCGTGTTTAGTCCTTTGTTGTTGTTGGTTGGGCAACAAGAAGTGCACATGTCTCAGTGAAAGAGTGCTGCAGCAATTCCCAAAAGGTTTACTGTGGACCCGGCATAACCTGGAGTAACTCACACAAGTACGCAGGTCGAACAAAAACAGAATGTGTCCGTGCATCTATGAATGTGTGACTGAACATTTTTTAATGTACTTTGCTGCCTGCATTTTTTTCTGTTTCTGCTACTTTAGTTGTTATTGGAAGTCAATTAGGTTGCCACTGAATTGTCTGTTGAGCAGAACTTGATAAGTTAAATAGTTAGTCTGTCAGTCGTTACAGTTTTCTACATCTTCTCTTTTATCTGTTGATTGATTAAGGCATTCAGCAAAATTCTGATGTGTGTTTTGCAGCCAAAGCTAATGACTAGTGACTTACTGCAGTTGGTTGCTTCACGCTACATGTTGAAAGAGAAACATCTATTTGGTCTTGCTTACAAAGACGATCTGTGAGTAGCATTGTTTATTGTAGTACTGTTTCGTCAACTGTTTTGCATAAATAAATGTTTCAACAGACATGTAAAAATTATGTGGTTAATATGGCTGTACCAGAGTGCTTCGGTTTTGTTGGAGATAGCTTGTGAATATTTGGCTCCAAAAATTACCAAACATTTTTTTGAGGACTGGCCTAAGTTGAGGTGAGTCCAAAAACTGGCTGTAAAAGAACTACACAGTGTCTCAAAAAAACATCACCGACATTTTTGACTGTAACTTTAAAACCAATTATCAGATTTTGATAGTTTTTGGTACGAATATTTCTGACACAACTTGCCACACTTGAGACACAGTGTAGTAGAAAGTAATGACTGGTACTAGCAATAGTAGCAGCAGCAACAGATGTGCTAGCAATCGCATTTGTAGCATAAGCATTTTTTTCTTTTTTTGTGATTCATTTGTTTTTGTTGTTTGATATTTAGATTCTGAGATTTATAACTGCACAACTGAAGCAGAAAGCTTTGTGAAGGAAATAAGCTTTAAAGCCACTTCACTAGTTTTATAGTACTGAACAGTGGCATATGTCTTTCGCAGATCACAGAAATCTGTACTCAGTATTATAGTATGGTTTTGAAGTAATCGTCTTGCTTGTAATGACTGCAATGATATGATAACATCTCATATTGCAGAAAATATTTTTATTTTCATGAATTTGAAAACTGCATGACATAGCACAACCAAGACTTTCTACATTTACAAAGTGTTGTTTCCCGGCCTATCGGCTAGTTGATTTGCTGAACTCTTGCTTTGTATGCTCTGTCTTTTGGCGCATTTGAAAACGTAATATTTTAGTTTAGCGCAAAAGTGTCAATCAATGCAGTATTCAGTGCAAGATGCCGGACTGATGCAGTGTTGATGTAATGTATAATTGCCGGTTGCTGTAGAGGCCAGTACTTGTGGCTACAAAACGATCGACGGATCCTTGAGCATGAACTGCCTAGAAACCAACAGCCTTTCGTGCTGCATTTCTTAATCAGGTCTGCTGCAAGAACTGTCATTAATATATATACCATTGTCTGTTGTGATCTTGTAGCATCTGAAAATCTTCGCATCCGAGTCATATGTACAGCAATTCATTGATGAATGTCTACATGACTTAAGCCGTAAAATGCATGATTAATGTTTTTAGCAGATTTATAATTAATTTCGCTAATAATCAGTATAAAATTACTGCTTTGTTGTGGATGCTGCTCTCTGTTTAACCAGCTTACTTTTCTGAGTTAATCAGGGTTAGGCAGTATCCATGACTTTTATGTTAGATTATGTACCAGAGTTTTCAGTAATAATTAATCAGTTGATGTCTGTTTACAGTTTGTACTTGTGCCAACAGAGTGTGTATTTATTAGTTGATAGATATCAGAATGGTAACTTGTTGGCATTTTTATTGTTAGCTTAAGTTAACAGTATTTTTTATTTGTTACTTTTGGATGTTTGCTCCAAAGGTTCTTCGTGGAGTCTATTGTTTATCTGGAAGATATAAAAACTGTGGAATTGTTTTATCTACAAGCTCAGATGTTAATATCTCAGGTTGTTGTTGCTCTGTTTGCTTCATCATACTTTGCTGTGTATCTGTTGAATTCTTTTATTTATATTTTTTTTTATAACAAAGTTTGTTATCTTGGCTGAGTATTATACTTTTTGCTACATTTATTCATGCAAGTTGTGAGAATGTGGTAACTGGCTTGGCTTATGATGTGTTTGTCAAGTAGGACTGTTCTAAACAGTTTGATTAGGTTATTAATTCTGTTACACTCTTTGAATGAATGAAAGCATCTTTATTATATGTTGCAGCCATCAGCTGGATCGCGTAAAATACTAAATAAAAATAAGAAAAAAGTGTGACGATTGGTTATCATGTATCACTGTTTTTAGCTGTGTACTACTTCTGATTATAAGTATACACTTTGTTACGCTTTATAGCATTATTAACAGTGTGTGCTGCGTGGAGTGATCATGTGACCTACAAACTCGATGTGCATTTCAGTTGTCGTACTTGATGGGAGTGAGATTATGCGTGGTTATTACACTGCTGACATTGTGGTGAGGGATAGCAGGATGAAGTAGGTCGTTAAATAATTACTGTTTAACCAGATAAGTTAATATCCGTGTATATATTTTTATGTAGGAGCAGTACAGATGTAGCTGTGAGACAGTGTTTCAGCTGGCGGCGTACGTTCTGCAGGAATCCTGCGGAGATTACATCGAGTGAGTTGTGCAGTCTGCGTTATATTGAACGACCAGTAGTATATAGTTGTCATTAGTCTCATTAATGATTTTGTGGATTGGATAATGGTGAATGGTGATAAGTATTCTTACAATATATTGTGCAATTTTTGCAGGATTCTTGTTGACAGTGTGAGCTTTGTAACTTTACTTGTTTGTGGTATGAGGTTTTTGGTTTGTACAGCATTGTTGGTCTTTTGAAAACAACTTACTTTAGGCTTTGCAATTTTTAGTGTCATGCATGCAATTAAAGACTTATGCAGTAGTTCATAACTTCATACATTGTAGTGTGGGACTGTGGGTGGAATTTTTACCTGCTTTAAAGTAAAGTAGGTCTGTCTGGAGCAGGACATTTGGGCGCCACCGTTTGGGTGTTTACCGTTTGAGCGTCGGGACATTTTGGCACAGGACATTTGGGCGTCGCTGTTTGGGTGCAAAGCTGTGACATGGCCATTAATAAGGGTTGAAAAGTACACGCAACCTAATTCACATACAAGTTACAAACATCTGCGTAGAAAACAATGGTCTGCTTTGTCACTTGACGATAACAACATATGATGACATGCGACGATGACACCCAACAACGACATGAAGCGTAACGACGATGGTGCAAAGCATGACATGATGTGCAAAGATGATGTACAACGATGATGCGGGATGCTCTTGTACGATGACGATGCTGCACAATAATGACAACGTATGATGACATGCGACAACGCACGACGAAAAAACACGATGATGACGAAGAACAAGAAGCAAGACATCGATGAAGAAGTGACACATGATGCAAAACATGACGCACACTGACAAGGACAGTGACGTCATGTGACGACGAACGACAATGGATGACAGCAACGATGACTCGTATTTGCGAACTTGCTTATGATTTATAACATTTCAACTGCAATGATATGCAAATTCATTTCGATAACATGCCAGTAACAAAGCATGGGACCCAAGTGTTTGGTGCCAAAATGTCCCGGCACCCAATAGTCCTAGCACCCAAATGGCGGCACCCAAATGTCATGTGCCCAGTTCTGTCCATCTGTCTGCCTGAACTTATGAAGTTATGAATGCATTTCGAGGAAATTTTGTGGAGCGGTTGACTGCTAGTGATCTACAGTTTCTTTGTGGATTTATCGGTCTAAGATTCTGTGATGTTGACTGGATCAGTTAGAAGCTGTCATTGTTTTATGTTCTGTGCAGTGACATGACAACTAGAGCTGAGCTTCGAAAGCTGCCTGTTATTCCTACAAGTACTCTTAAAGAACATTTGTCCATTACATATTGGTCGGTTGACTACTGTGACAAATGTCTGCAGTCATATGTGTCTTCAGCATTTAATTGCTGTTAATACATAACTTGGTTTTATTACGTGCGAAAGCAGATACTGCTTTCAGCGTGTCTTAGCCATTGCAATTCTGTCTGTCCACCGTCCGTCCGTCCGTCTGTCTGTCTGTCTGTCATACAGGTGGATCAGTCAAAAACGGTGCAAGCTAGAATCAGCAAATCTTCACCATCGGCTGCCTGGAAGACTCTAGTTTCAGAAACTGTAAAGCTTTTCCATAAATTCGAAGGGGGTCACCCCAAATGAGGGCACTAAATGACAGGGGATGGGCAAAAGTTGCGATTTTTAGCCAATAGGTCGCTGTATCTCAGTAACGGTGCGAGATAAGGCCTAGATTACTATTAATAACTAATAGGATATCGTACACTGGCTCTCGATTGCCACTGAATTCAATGACCTTGGATGACCTTGAATGCCAAAATAGGGGATTTTATGGATTTTTCAGCGATTTCAGGCTGTGACAGAAGTCTATATCATTCACAAGGTGGAGCCACGGAACTATCATAATAATAAGAATAATAATAATACATTTGTATAGTGCTGTAGTGCCGTAGCTTCATCCTGTCCTCCATAGACATCTGACACCCCCTCGGACTGACTCCACGGCTATTCGGACCTGCTCACAGTTTTTATGTTTACTCTTTTCAGTTTTCTCAGAGTTTTGGTTTTCATTATTATTCTTTATTTCTTACCTTTTCAGTTTTTTTCTTATTTTAGTTGTCTTTACTTCAGTCATTTTTCGAATTTTGTCAGTTTTACATTTAACACTATTTCTATTCACAGTATCTCTCATTTCATTTTTCTTTTAAAGATTTCGGTTCTTTTTAGTTTATGTGCTAGATTAAACTGACAGTTTGTTTGTCAGTTTTTGAGTGCAAATTCTCCATTGTATTGTATTGTATTGTATAGGCTTTTGCATGTCTCATGAGCATTAGCTCAAATTTCTAGTAATTATTGTAACTTGATCTTGTTACCCAGAATTTGGCTATTAATTTGCTTAAAACAGTTAATTATGTTGAGCACAAGATCTATTTTGATAAACTTATGTGACAACTTATAAGTGGTTTTGTAGAAAAAGATGCGACTATTCAGTAGGGATTATTCTGCATTTGGCATTAATTATTCTGATCATTGTTAGGTAAGTGATTTTTATATATGGTATTCAACTGTAGTAGAATGAAGCTTAGTTTAAGTCCAAAGTTTATTATCTGTATATGGTGTTACAATTATCTGTGTATACTGTTTATTGCAGTGAGGATAAGATAATTGCACTCTACAAGCAATTGTCTGGCTTGGGACGAGGATATGCCATTGTCAAGTATGTGACTCTGTTGCTGTCTTGTACTTTAAATATCTAAGTATTTCATTTTGTCTTTTTGATGTTTAAATGGACGGATTTTGTCAGTTATGTCTCTGAAATTATTTTGTTATCTCCGCCAAGGTGAGCGTAGTGAACATTGGAGGAGATTAAGAGATTGGCTGTTCTGTCCATCATTCCTTCTGTGTATATGATGATTCATGTTGGCAATGACGTCACTGCACCAACAGCACAAGCAGCAACGCTGGCTGTTACTTTTCCCTCCTTCTGCAGCAAAGCAGCTCTTCTTTTTTCCTCCCCTTTAGTTGTTGTAGGTGTAGTAGTAGTAGTAGTAATGTTTAAATCACTTCACTTGGCGGAGATATGCAATCTCAGGAGCGCCTTCTAGTTGTGTTATAGTTTTTATAACTGCGATTTCTGCTTTCTGTTTAGTCGTCTCACTTTTGTCACGTGAATGACTTTATGTTAGGCTTCATAAAGCAAGTATCGGTATTTTTTTGCAGATATTGTTTGGTTAGGTGGAGCTGGCTTTTCATGGACTTTGAAATGTTTTCAACATCTAGCAAATCAGTAATTGTAATTAACATTACCAGTGTTTCCACAGTTCCTATTTCTAATGGCTACATGTATGATTTACTTGTTATTGTAATTTCTAAATGATTCTTCAGTGTTATAGCTTGTTGTCTATCAACTCTATACAATTGTTTGTTACTAAAAAACTACTTAAAGAAACTTTGTTTATTCTTTAACAGTTTTTTGGTGTGTGTGTGTGTGTTAAATACATAGCATTATTCCTGCTGATGTCAGGCAGTAGCAGTTATTTGCACGTGGTTGTTTTGTTTGCATTGTAGCTATATGAATGTGGTTGAAAATCTGCCTGTTTATGGAGTGCACTTCTATGACGTTAAGGTAATAATCATTGCTGCCATTGTATATGAATACATGCCAATGGTTTGCTGCTGTTGTCAGCTCAGAATGTGCTAAAATTGATTTTATTTTAAAGTGCAGTTATTATCTCACTGTTATGTGTGTTGCATTGTATCTAAGTTCAAAATGTCTATCAGTCTTTAAAATACAGGGTGGGCCAAAAAAACCGGACCTGTTTGAGCATCGATAACTCAGCAATGGTTACCCGTAGAAAGGCGTGTAACCGTCGCTGAGTTATCAACACTCAAACAGGTCCAGTTTTTTGGCCCACCCTGTATATTTTGACGTATTTTTTACCATTTGTTAGATTGTGGTGTGTATGCTGTGCAGGATAAAGCCGGGCTGCCATGGTGGCTTGGCTTGAGTGTTAAAGGCGTCACAGTGTATGATCACAACGATAGAAAAACTCCCCGAAAGGTTGGTGAATCGGTGCAAGCATCACATTCGTATGAAATCTGCATAGCACATAATGGCTTTTTGCGTACTTTGTGACATTATTCATTATTTACTTTACTTGTACAGTACACCGCTATGCAGCAATTTCATAGAAATCTTGGTTAATAAATTTGATTTGTTCAACACTTTGTTTACAGTCTGTGATATCTAATGATGAAGGAACATTAGCTGTTGTTGATTTATTACACATTTTCTTTCATGTTCTGTGTTTTAGTTGAGGTAAACTTACATTCCTAAAACTTCTATTGGACCTGTCAAAAATATTGGGCGATTTTTTTTGTTTGCTTTGAAAATTTTAACAAAACAATACTGTTTGCATCTGGTCTATTGTGCTGGAGTATTTTTACTTTTATCATTTTAAAACTTTGTGAGAAAAAATGTAGTTAAAATTAACTTTGGTTTAGGCATAGTGCATATTAAGCATTCATCTTTCTTGTACAACATTAGGCATGTACAAGATTGTTGTTTATATTTCATAAGTGTGTGTCACTTTGCTGATAGTAGAATACAGTCATATTGCATATTGTTTACATCTTGTGAATGGTGTCAAGTGTGTCACTGGCCTGATGATGTTTAGGAATTTCTCTGGAAACAGCTGGAAAATATCTATTTTCGAGACAAGAAGTTTTCCGTACAAGTTCATGAAGCTTCAAGCAAGCGGTGTGTACTGTGTGGTGGGATTATTTTTTTAGAGAATATTATTTGTTTAAATTTGTTATAATTGTTTTATATATAAGTTGTTTTTTTTATTTAAGTCATCATGTGCATTTTCTGAGGCAGGTTCGTATTTTTGCATCTTTTTTGCTCTGTTGCATCAGCTTTTCTTTAGATGTTCTTTCAGTCTACTTTGTTGACTCTGTCATCATGCGTGATACATTATTAGCTGAATTTTATACTAATTCACCTCTGATTGTTTATGACATGTGGCGATTGGCACTGTAAAAATATGTTTAGATTGATTAATTTATTGACTGATTAAGTGATTGAGTAAGCCCTGTGAACAAAAAGCTCAGCTGTCGCTAGGGTGGGGTCGACCGCACTAGTTGTCACTGATCTTCAAGGTCATCCAAGGTCGATGATTTTCATTTCATGTGAAAGGGTGCATGCCAATTCCTGTTAGTGATTAATAGTAACCTAGACCGTATCTCTCACCGTTTCTGGGATATGGCCAGTTTTCCGTTGGAATTTGAAAATATTTCCCTTGGGGTAGATGTCTGAAATTTTATGTGCTCGAGTTTAAGATCCATATGTAATTATTTGTGTAAGAAGTTTTTGCCTACGGCTATGCCCTACCTGTTGGCCAGGATGCATCCGTTACAGATTTACGATAGACAGATGGTTGACAGTCATAGCAAAGGGCCGGACCTTTAAGCTTACAGCTTAATGGTTGGCCCAAAAATTGCACCAATTTTGGTTTTCCGACGGTGCTTTTTTGTGTTTGAGTTAGAAGCCTGAACAACGACAGACAGATGGAACCAATGGCTAAGACCCAATGACTAAGTCTTGCTAATAATGCAGTTATATAGGATGGCTGCGTAGTATGTGCTAATGCTGTTAGCTGGTTGATGAATGATCTAGGAGTGGCAAGTCATTAAGTCGACGTCACACACTGAGTGCTGGTAGCAGGACCAGCAGCAACAGCAGCACTGGCGGTGGTCTGACTGTTCACAGCTGGTTCGCCGCTAGTTCACTGCTCACCAAGTGCATCTGGTCAACGGCTGTAGCACAGCATCAATTCTACATTGATGTCTCGCACACGGTCAGTCACACTTATCGTGTGTGCTTATGATAACAGCTCCAGCTGCAGATGTTTATCTATTTATATACTGCACTCCACAATTGTAGTTACCCTGAGTGATTGTTCGAGCTGAAAATCTTTCTCTGTCCTCCAATAGACAGCATTATGAGATTGATGACTGTCTTGAGGATAACAGGGAAGATTATTAGAACTGCCATTATCGATATATATGCACAATTATAATCGGTAGTTCTTACAATTTTAGGTTTAGGTCATTCTTTGTATTTTATGTTTCATAAAGGTTAAACTTTTTGTAAAGGTTAAACTTTTTGTTCTGTTATTATGTGTTTATGCAAATTTGCCTGCAAAAGCCATCCCCAAAATGACCTATACTGTGTCGGGTCGGACGTTTAACCCTATTCACTCACTCACTGAGCTGAAAATTGGCAGTATAAATTGATTGCTAGTTTTGCTTTCCAGTATGAGTGTCTGTATGGAGCTGTCTCTATTTTGTTCCTTGGTTGACAGTGGCGTTGTAGCCAGGGACATAGGGAGGTAGTTGTCCCAACCCCTCCAAATTTTGGGCTGTCAGAAAATTTTTTATTGGAAAATTTTTGTCCAATAATGCAAAATTTAGGACTGAAAAACACCTGCTTTGGAAAAATTTAGGGGCAAAATTGAAATTTTGGGCACCCATAGTTTCTTCTGTGGGAAATTTGCATCTGTTTGTTGGATTTCCCTTGGAAATTTGCAGTGACTGATGGAAAATACATAAACTTTCTGTCTCACTTACTGTACTTTATAACCCGTGATGTCACTGATTGACATCACAATACTTATTGAGCGAGTGAGAAGAAACGTACCCCCTGAATTTCAAAAATTATTTTTTTGTATCAAGTGGACAATTTTTTTTGAAATTTGTTTTGTAAGAAGGCATTTGTGTTCACTTAATCATACACTGTTTATGTATCTGTATTGATAGTGAGCATACTGAGCCACAAGCATTCTTGTCATTTTGGTGTTTGATGGTAATTTTTTTTATATCTTTCTGAGTCACTGTGTGTGTGGGCTGGCTGGCTGATGCGCATATCAGATGTATGCTCTGTGTCGGCAGTGATTTCATTACATCTCTCTCCCCTCACCCTCCCCCCCTCTCTCTCTCTCTGTGTCATGTGACCAGGATGTCACAGGCTCGGCAGGATGCTATTGCTGATAACGGGTGATGTGCGTAATGGATGGGATGGTTAGTTTGCTGACCGAACACTCACTTGGTTGCAGTTGTAGTTGTATATGTTCTGTCTGAGCGTCGCTGTAAGAGTGATAATTATCTGCTGCCATTTTACATGGTGCTGTAGTAATGCCGTCATCACGCTTTAAGTGTGCTGTGAGTAAAAATGTTGTTTATCTGTCAATTTTTGTTTTGCTATCAAAGGTAAAATGACGTGTTTGTGAGACACAGTATAGGCCTACGTAGTACACATGTTACATTGTGTTTTTTCATCCTGCAGTAAACTTAGTCCATTTACAGTATTTTGCGTTCTGACAACCTTCATTAATATACGGACATTATCATGATATCATTACATGTACATCTTCTGCTATATACTTACGACCATTAACTACTCGCTGTTGCTTCCAGTAATTAGTGCTTGTCTTCAAGTCTTTGAACAACACTTTTAGTATACTAAGATTGGTTATCTATGCACTGTGCATGTATTTCAACTGTTGGGTATTTCTGGACACATCTTTACCAAACTTTGTGCATTAATTCATAGGATCAATGTGTAGAACTTTTGGTCAAAGGTTGATGGCGTAGTTGGGTCAAATACAGCGTGTGTTGAAAAAGTGCACTTCTTGTCATTCTTGCATGAATTTTTGTCACTCATCGGGTTTGGGTTTGATTCGTCGGTTGATGACTAAAATTACTTCAGATTCGGTGAATGGGCGATGGAACGCCTACAAATATTTACCAGTGATACCTAGTAAGGTGCATCAAACCCCCCGTGATTTATTGAAGTTCTGAATTTTGATTCGGCCCTACAACAGCAATGTTCCACTTTATGAAAAAAAATTTCGGGCAAATTTTCAGAAATTTCTGTAGCCACTTACCGGGTCCACATGAAGCAGGAATATTTGAAATTCTGGACTTTTCGTAAATATTTGCAAATACAAGTTTCGTTTGCTTTTGCATACTTTATTCACACAATTGTAGTACAAAACAGTCCAAAAGCTGCTAGAACGTTTAAAAATTGCTGTCTTACTATGCTGTAAGCAAAATTTAAGTGTCATTTAGTAACTGTTTACACGTTTTAATGAGTGTTCGGTTGTTCACCATAATCAGTCATCATCATCAGCTTGACGTCTGCATTTGCGTATATTTGATTTTAAATGTGTACATTGAACAAACTGCAAAAGCCCATTTCAGAATGTTTCTGTGATGTCTAGTCACATCAGGATTCAACTCTCACTGTTCACTCAGTCAATTGTCTTTACTAGTGTGGTCTTTGAACAGAAGGGATACTTCTTTCTAGGGGAGATTTGCATATTGTATGATGCAAAAATTGTCATTTTTGACCACTCTCTTTCCCATATGATGTTGAGTAGCAGTATTGCAGACCACTCAGATTATATAACAAGCTGGCTTAACAACTCTTCCCTCTTTGTGATTTTGTGAACGTTGTGAGATGTGGGACCACGAAAACTAGCTAATGGAACAACATGCTCGTAGCACGAGACCTTCTGAGCCGAGACCGAGACGAGACGTTGCAGTTTCCGAGATACTGGTCGAGACCTTGAAGCTCCCGAGACTCTCGAGAGTCTTGTGAGTTTCAACATTTCTCCGAGACGTTTTCTGTGACTTATGGTGAAATACATTGACAATGAAAAAATTATATGAATTAATTAACTCGCACCGTGGTAAGCGCTTTCTATTTGTGATATTGTGGGTTTTTGCACTTTATTTTGACAATTATAAGCAATCTTTGACAATTGTAAGCATTAGTTCCATGATCGGATGGCAGCAAATCGCCCAATTGAGTTTCAGCTGAAGCTGATAACGTCATTGGTCGAGTCAACAAAGAAAATCTACACTGGGCCCAGTTTGTCTTTGGATGGGTGACCTTCTTTAGATGAGTACAGGTAAAACATCTCGATATGTAACAAAATAACCAAGTTCTCAGGCTATTCCCCACAGAGCCACTGAGAGCTTAGGACATAAACAGGCACAATGCATGATGCAAAAGGCCTCATATCTGTGGTGGGACCGTGTAAGCTGGTGTCTCGCTGAGAGCTAAGGAACAAAATAGAACAGATTTAAACTTGTGCAGACTTGTCATGGTTAAGTTGAATCTGTCTTGTGGACCATTCTGGTAAGAATTGTGCATCAGTAAAAGACAGTAAAAACTTTTCTCGGTCCCAGTGAAAATCTCTGAAAAACATCGGAAAACTCAGTGTAAGAGCAAATTTCATGTCACATGTGGACTCCATAGTTGACAATTTTTGTGATATTTTACACAGTACATTACTTTCATAAAAAGAACACAGAAATCATAGGGCCATACTTAATTTCTACTATGAGGGGGTTTGATGCACCCTAATATGCAGTGCTTCATTGTCTGGTGTTGTAGAACCAGCTGCCTGTCGTGCGAAGTCTGAGTGATATTGCGGATGTTCTGTCGTTGAATGGAGCCAGCAGCTTGTCAAGTGCCAGTGACGCCGGAAGTCTGCATAGTTTGTCTTTCTCTCAGCCACCAAGTTCTTTTAATTCCAAGCTCGAGTGTAAGTAGTCTGCACTTACTTCTCTCTGTATGTGTTTCTATGATTCCAGGCTTGAATTTAGATATACTCTTATCTGTCTGTTTGTTGTGATCTCGTGGGTAATATAATGTGAGCTATGAGCTATCGTGAACATGCTGCACTGCTGTTGTCAGCTGACTCCGCTTTCTAGGATTTTCTGGAGGCTGTATTTGGGCATTTGCTCAACGCACATTTTTTGTCTAGCCGAAAATCTGCTGTTGCTACGTGCACCAAATTTTGACCATTTGTAGGGGGCATTGAGGGCTACCCACGGACAAAATTCTGGGTGAATACACCGAAGGGATTTTGAGGGGGCATGAAGGGAAAATTTTTCTTTAACCCCTCATATCTCCGCGAGTAGGAATAAGGGGGTTTGATTTTTTTTCTCTAACAGGCCTTCGAGGGGGACATGTTCTGGCAAAATTTCAGCCCCCTTAATTGAACGAGGGACGAGTGGGAAAATGTTGAGTAATTTTTTCAAATTTTGGGGGTCAAAAAAGTTGATGTCAGCTTTTGGAACCTGTGGGGTGGATCAATCTGTTTCGTGCACCAGGTTATCAGGGAATAGTTTTTATACGTCATGCAGGGGTTAAATCCCAATTTCTACATGCGGTTTTTGGTGCTGCGCCAAAATTTTCCAATTATGTATAACTCACTCTTTTCAAGTTTTCTCAGCCATTTGAAGGCCGACGGTCACCAAACTTGTGGGAATTGTAAACATTATGCTCGCATAAAAATTCTTGGCTTTATGCCAGATTTGCAGTAACGGTTTGGCCGCTAGGGGACGCTAAACAAATTTCTTTGACTCTTGATTTCTCGCTTATTTTTGACAATATCGGCACAATTTTTTCACCATATGGTAGGCCTTTTTTGGCTCTTTAACTTTGCCAAATTTCGTTTGTGAAATATTTTTCTTTTCTCCGCTAGGAGGCACTAATTTTTTTATTTTAAAAACTGATATCTCGCATATTTATTAACCGATTGGCGCGATTTTTTTACCAGATTGTAGGCCTTAATAGGTGCTTTAGTGCGCCAAATTTCATTCATTTACTGTCTTTTATTTTAAAGGTAATGGGAAAAAACTTTAAAGCCCTTCCTTTTCGACTCTGAACACACTGAGTGTTATTTTTACTACATACTTTTTTTTCACAGTTTACTCTTCAGTTTTTAGCCAGAGTCATTAAGAACAAAAGTTGATATTATTTTTGTATTATCAGGCAAAATACTTGAAAATTTTACTTTTACATTGCTTTTGAATGGTTAGTTTTATCGCATGACAAGTATTGCTACTAAAATTTGCACTTTTAACATTAATCTTACTATAATGCCTGGAAAGTTTGTCTGTTTGTCTGTCATACCCGTCTGACGCTTTTTGTGCTGTGGACCCTGTTTGAGTCCTTGGGCCTTGGGCATGTGTGCCCCCACCTTGTCCCCATCTCCACCTCTGCACAGCTTGAGGAGTGGGGTTAAGTTGCCGGATAACAAAGCGGACCCGTTCGTAGGGTGGGAACGTTGGTAGTTTATGTAATTTGTAGTTTATTCGGTTAACCTGTAATTTTTCTATCAACCTCTTATCATGTGACTGGCAGTGCCAATGATGCAGCCTGTGTTGTACTGTTGTGGTGTCAGTATCAGCCGACTGCAGTTCAGATTACCGTTCAAGTCAGTGTGACATGTACACAGCGTTGCTTGAACGTCGAGAAATTCTTCAGCAGCAACTCAGCGATAAGCTCCAGCAGCTGAGAAAGATTTGCCTCCAGGAAGCGGTCTGTGGCCACGTTCGAACTTTTGAATTTTTTTCATGTTCAAGATCGAGCATCTGTAGCTCTTCTGTAATTGTTATCTTCACTGATGACCGAAGCCAGTGACACTTACGTGGAGCAGCATATTTTGTCGATGTATGTCGCCAAAAATGTCAAAGGGGTCTGGAGAAGTATTGTAACTTATAAACTTCTCCGGCTACAGGAATGTCTGAGGTTTTGCTATGGCATTTTTATGCACATCTGCAGGGCACTGTCACAGTCTGCTTATGATAAGTTGCATAGACTTAGAGACCAACTATCAAGCCTGCGGTCAAAGATCCAGCATATGATAGGCCTGTTGTGCTTATGCTGCATATGCAGGCAGCATTTACTGTTGACTGCTGCAGTTGCCAACTCTGCAGTTGCTGTAGCAAACTCTGTCGGTGTTTCTGCCTATGATGATGACAAGAGAGGTTATGTTTTACGTCTGTGTTTGTTTGTCTGTTACTGGTAGCTTTTGGTTATTTCTTTGGGTGGTGGACGCTGGGCAAGCATGGCCAAGGAACAACTGATCAGATTTCGATGGTCGATTTGGTGGCGATCGCGACCCATGTTTCCGAACTCTGAGCTTTGCACTGTCAAGAGTGTGTGATGATGTGACGCTGTAGGAGTTGACAGGAAAGCTTCCAGCAGAGTACCCAGCGACACCTGGTGAACCGGTCCCACAACTCCGTCGACGTGTTGGAACCTCTTTCTCTCTGTCACCGAAACTTGTCCACCAGTCCCATGTCTCCAAGGTACTACTGTAGGTTGTCTGCAGAATTACTGTGTAATCAAGCATCAAAGTGCATGAGTTTTTAACAAAGTCAGTGGGATACTTTGCATGCATTCGTAATGGGAAAGTTCTGCTCACTCTCATGTTGATATTGCTGATAAACGGAAGTTATTTTGGGGGATTGCTGTTTAGTTTGTGTGGTGTGTAATTGCAACGTGGTTAATTGTGTTGCAATACAGATGTTTCATAATACTGCGCTGTGTAAAGTCAGCATTGGCATTGCAAACTGTCAGGCATGTCTGCCGTGCTAAGAGTGACCAAGCTATTCATTATCTGTTCCATAGCTAAAACATAGCATGGGACAGATTATGAAATCACTGCTGTCATTCTGTCATTCCATCTGTAATCTGTAAATCTGTAAACACTCCTACGGCTGCAATTTTGATTCGATTTTGATGATAATTTGCACAGTGATTTGGGGGCTTGAAGAATAAGATCGAGTTTGTTTGGGATGAAAGTCCGATAATGTCTTCCTTTATTTTGCCCCATTTTTTGTCCCCGCAATGCATTTTCAACGGAAAGGTTTGCATACCACAGAAAACAAATCTGTGGGCCTATAGTGACGGCTGATAGCTCAAAAAACGTGTCTCAGGGGTGGCTATAAACACAAAATGAAAAATAATTTAATCCCCTAATTTGAGCCTTTAACCCCCAAAATAGTGATCTCTGCATTTTCAGTGGGGCCTATCATTTACAACTATCCACAAGTTTTGCAGAAAAAATTAACTTTTTGCACCATAAAGTTGCTTCTGTGCAGATTATTTCAACAAAGCAGCTGAATTAGTATTCGTTACAATATTTAATTTACACATATGTATAAAAAAGGTAACAAAATGCCAGAAATTTGGAAAAATAAACGATCCAAGACAGAAAACGAAATGCTACTCTCAAACATTATTACATGTGTTCACCAGAGGGTGCCACCTGCGTATGCATTTTTTTTATTAAATTTGTTCAGCTACTGCGTTTACTGTTATTGTACATTTGCATACATAGACCTACATTTTAAGTTTATACCACAAACCTGATAGGATTTCTTTGCATTTTTGAACTTCTGTGTAGTTAATCGTGACCTTACAAATCGCTGACACCACAATTGTAAATATCTACATTCAACTGGTTACACTGTATGCTGGCCTTGCGGGCGTGCACCATGAAGTAAGAACGTAAAATGCTGAAATGCGGCAGCTATCGTGGCAGTGGGACAGATACCTTGTTCCACAGAATGTATTTCTAGTTGATAATAACATCACATTAAAAGTTGAGGAAGGAAGCATCATGCAAGGTCTTGTTCCCACGGCCCACTTTTTTAAAGGCCAGTGATCTTGGAGGCAAAGGCAAAGGTCACTAAGTAAGTAAAGTAAGTATGTCAAATTTTTAATGCACATCAAAAGCCAATTTAATCTTATTGAATGCTTAGTGAAACATACAAATGCTCAGACGAACATAGTTTCGTTGTTTCAGAGGATATGTCATCCAAATACCAAAAACTCATTGTGCAGAGCATATTCATTACAAGTGACTAGAGGCCAAGATGTTGAGGCCAATGCTAGTGGTCTTTACGCCAAGGTCAGACCTTTTCGAGGCCAAGGCTACAATTTTTTGTCGTTGACGTTCTCTCGATGTCAAGGACATACAGTACTTAAGGACTGCATCCCTGGCATGGTGACTGCATGGTGGTGGTGTGCTGGCAGGAGTCAGCGGAGCTGGCACAGTTGGAGGTAGAAGTGGAGCTGCAGGGGAAAATCATGGCGGCAGCACTCCGTCTGTCTCTGGACAGGTCACGCAGTCGAAGCATCCGCAAGAAACGCATCCAGTCTTTCCACAGAGCTACTGACAAGGTACTGCTTCACTGTCGCTTTATTGTCATAAACAATGTCGTGCAACTTTTTCAAATCTAATTAGACAATTTGGATAAAAATGCCATCACTATTTGTGCGATTATGTGGCTGTTTTAATAAGCTGTGTGTTTGTCTTTTTTTGTGTATTTTGCTCTTTTGGGCAGGTTTTTGTTTTCATCAACTCCATTTTGCTCTTTTCTGTGCCAGTTCATTGAGTTGCAGATAATTGATGTTGCCTTCACTTGTCTCCAGTAACATACTCAGTAACATTTCCATCAGTCTCCCTTTCTCTTTTTTTCCTGGCAATCATCCTGCAAAGACTCTTCTCGCTCGAGAATTATGTTGCAACATATGCTCTGCACAGGTGTTTGTCTGTGTGGGGCTGCACACTATGACGGTGGATGCCTGCATACGATGTCAGCACTGCGGTGACATGAATTTTCTTTTCTTCATTGTATTGGTTTACTGTGCAGCTGAAGCAGATGGAAGAGAAATTACAGGAGTGTCGAGCCAAAGCTGGAATTGTGGCAGACATGAAAGCACAAAGCTCAGTTGAAGGTTCAGTATTTTTGGATTATGTTAAACTTGTTAAACTTTTCATCACATGTAACCATGTTTTGCTGAATGTATTCTTGCTGTCATTGCAAGCGCAACATAGCATGAATCGATGAATTATTTATTAAACCGATTGCAACATATGTATTACCGTAAAACTTCAAATAGAACCCATTGGTTTCTATAAGTACAGATTATTTCTGCTGTTACTACTACATATTCCCCTGGCCTGCATCTGGGAGCCAGTGCTTATTTGGGACCCAGCTTTAATTCATAGTTTTATGCTAAACGAAGTTGATCTTTGCGTTGTTTGTTGTGTCAGATTTGAGTGAAGACAGTGGTGAATTTTTGGACAGTGCAGGTAGATTTCTTAATTGCCTTTCTACAAAGTATTTTCAGCATTCTTATACTGTTTTCAGTTTTGGCTGCCATCTATTACTACTCGCATTTCAAAGGCATCAATCGAAAATATAGCATTGTGTGTCACTAGTGAATTAGAGGTGGCGAGTGGATTATTTTCTATGACCAGCGAATGAGAAGCATTTGACAATAAAGGCAAGCACAACATGCTCTTGATCGTTGTAAAATGTCTGCATAATAGTAGAACAGCATACTTTATGCACACGCATGCCCATAAATGTGAAATGTTTGGCATTTACTGGGTAGACTAGGCTAAGAATGTGTTTCACAGCTATGGATATGATAGAAGTAATTTACATACTTGCACTGTGCTCGGAGTATATTGAACACTAAATAAGTAATTAAAAACAATATGAAAATTTGCCGTTGTGAGTACTATAATATTATCTCAGAAACCAAGTCAGTAAGACGATCGCAATGCAGTGCATTTGAACAAAAATGACTTTAGCTGCTGTTTAAACTGTTTAAAATCAATGCTGGTTTGTCTTGGATGAAGTGAAAGACTGTTCCACAGTTTTGGGCCTGCATCTGCAATACTTCTGTGTCTAGCACTTGCGGCTTGTGTAGTATAGGTGTGTGTGTGTGTGTGTGCATGTATGTTATGACAGAAGTTACGGCTGTTCCGAATCGTCCAGTGCGGTCAGCCAGTGACGACCAACTGCTGTCACACAGTGAAGCCTTTGACAGCATTGCCATCGACTCGAGGCTTCACTGTGACTCCAATGATTTGACCAAGTCCGACGACATTGAAACGATGCGTCAGCCGACATGCAGCCATGACGTACCGGAGAACTGTTCCGCATCGTGCTGGACATTTGCTAACTACACTGGTGCCGTGGAGCAACAATGTTCAGGGCTACAACCGTGTGACATGAGCAAGACGGAGAGCTGGCCTTGCATGAATGAGAAGCTGCCTATGACAAAGAGCAAGTCCACTGAACACTGCTATCTGGATGATGCTGATGTTGCAGATTACGCACCAGTCATCCAAGCTGCATGTTTGCACCCGGCATCATTGTAAGTAACGATTTAATGCCTTCATTTATTTTTTTACTTCTAAGTAGTTTTTTGTTATTGCCTTCTGTTGTACTGGTAGCTTAATAATACGAGGGTTGTTCGATAAATAAGTTGCAAAACAGCATAAGTCTGTTTGTTTTTCAAATATAAAAAATCCGAAATATTTATTTTGTACGGAATTACATTGTAAACGTGTGTGCATATTTTTTGATGATGACGTAATTATTGTGACGTCATCTGTTCATAGTGCATGTGTGTATTATTTTCTCCACCAGTAATCTATCATAACTTGCAAGTGACAAACAGTGTAGGAATGAAAAGAAATAAATGAACTTAACAAGTTAATGTCACCTTTTTCAATGTTAAAGACTGATGTTTTATTTTTCAACATATCGTCCAAGTTCCTTCATACATTTGTCCCGTCTGTCAACAAGTTTTTGAATGCCCGATGCAAAGAATGATGCTGGATACTGACTAAGCCACTGACGAACGACTGATTGCACCTCAGTATCTGATGCAAATTTCTGCCCACCTATCATTTTCTTACACCAAGCGTGCACTGTTGGTTTCGTTAAACGCTTGGCGCCCTATACTGGATGCATCTCAGAGTGAATCTGATTTGCATTAAATCTTTTTGTCTACAAAACACGATAATGGCATACTGTTCGATACGGGACGATTTTAGTGGCAATGTCGCAATATCTGATGTCTATAAATGACGTCACAGTGACATCATCATAATAAAATTCATAATTGGTAGTTGGTAGTTGGAATGAAATTCCCTACAAAGTGCATATTCTGGATTTATAATATTCGGAAAACTAACAGAATGATGGTGTTTGTAACTTATTTAGCGAATGACCTTTGTATAATTATTAACTTAGCTCTCGTTCTACATCTGTTATTATTTTTTCTGATACATAGACACTAGACAACTTCACACATTCTTGCTAAGACTTTTTGAATGCCTTGGCAGTTATAACACTTTTTTTGTTACATAAATTTTTAAAAATTAACCTGTTGTTTTTAATGTTTTCATTTCATTGTAGCTGAATAGCCTTGATGTTACTTGTTAGTTATTCATATACTGAGTTTTTGTTATGACAATATGGCTCATGGCTAGAAAAATATCTTTTTCCAGTAGATCACCATAGGCATGCTGCCTATGCACTGGGCAAACTACACCCTTAATAGAACTTTCTCTCTAGAGGGGAAAGAAGCCCAAAATGGAGGGGAAAACTTGAGTCAGAAATTGGGGGCCTTTAGCCCAAAAATGGGGGGGGGAAGTTGCACGCCCAATTTTGATTCCAGATTTCGGGGGTTAGAAGCTATTTTTTCAGTCGTATCTTTGTCGATGACTTTGAACAACCTTGAACCTCCAAAATAAGGGGTATTTATTGATTTCTGCGATCTTCAAGAATGAAATGAGACGAAATGGCTGGAGAAGACTGACAGTTTGCGAACAAGAACTGCTATACCGGTAGGCTTTCGCGCATTTCATGAGCATTATTAGCTCAAATTTCTTGTTTTATCTATTTTCAAGTTAGCAGCCCATGGGGACAGACAAGGAGACATACAGGCGAGACTGGAAATGCAGCCCATTTAGACGGTCGTGGAATATAACAACCATCATGTGCATGTTGTAGCAGCGGAGCACAGAAACACGGCTACGTTCCCAGTTCAGTGTACAGAACTAGTACCCAGTACCGAATGCAGAGGTATCCAACGTTTTCCGTGCATGGCCAGCAACATCATAGACTCTTCTCAGCCGGTGGCAGCCTTGCATCTAAGTGCGTCGATCCTGCATGTTGCAGTGAAGTTGGTAGTCGTCATCGCGATCAACACTACACATATCAGACCAGCAACGCTAGTCATCAGTCAGCAACTGTCAGTGGTATTGATGATGGACCTCAGCTTTGTGATGGAGTCGCTGTAACGCCAAGTGTGGTATCAGATGACAATGCCGAGATGTCGTCAGATGATAGCTACTGGTTCCAGTTTGATCGGTCGCGCAGCATCTCAAACTCTTACAGTCACATGACAACTTCGCGGCTACACTCGGCTGAGGGTCATGGCATAATCAATCACTCCATGTCCAGCAATTTCTACTCGACGTCAACCCATTACAGCATGGAACCATCCCGAATAACTGCTGACTGCCCTTCGCATGTGCCAAGTGGACTTTCTACAGTGTCTTCATATTCAGTGTCTAGTACAGTTCAGCAGAAACAAAACATCATTCAGGTTTCAAAACCATTCGAGTCTTCAGACGTGCTGCGTTATAGTGAGAAACTTCGCCGCCAGCGACTGAACAATTGTGTCGCCGCACTGTCCGAGTTTTTGTAATATCTACGGTCCCTTAGTTAATATTTGTGAACATAGAGACTTTGCAATCGTGAAGACTTTGCAGTCACTGATTATTATTTGGCCATCACGTACGTTAGTAACAGGGGGTTTATGTTTTTGCTTTGTTTATTTCTACTTTTTTCTTTTTTATTTTCTGCTTTTCCAACAGCAGAGAGTGGACTAAGATCAAAATTAAGGGAAGGATGGCCCTTACCTCGAAGGAATTGAGGCTAAGTTTCAGCGAGATATGTTGCGGGTTTTTTTTGGAGTGGAGGGCATATTATAATATCTAATATGAACTTCGGCCCCACAGCGAGTGACTTAGAACGATTCGCATGGTATATATCCACTAACCAGTATTCGTCAATGTGCACTCGGTCAATAAATACAGATCAACACTGCACGTCATGCGTAGATTAATGCTTTTTTCATGCCATTCATGTTGCTACAAGGGGAATGTCACCCCTTAAATTTTTCCCCCAGTTGGACTTATGGCGCCGGGCAGCTTTGCGTTGGGCCCTGCCTCAGATTTCTAGTTTGCTAAACATATTTTTAATGCTTTTTTCATGTATTATAGATATTATTGCTCGTTTTTGTTATCGTCAGTCTTGTCATTTTATATTTGTCTATTGTAAAATTTGTAATTTAATATCTTGTGTGTACTTTCTGCATGTAGATCAGTGTGCGCTGTGTTCTAGTTTAAAGCATTTTTTGTCTTATTAATTAGTGTCTGCTAGTTAGCCATTGTCCACTTTCTGTTAATTACACCAGGGCAGGGTTGATTAGATTTGTAGGATTTTTATCTGATTTGCAGTACTCAGCCTTTAGGTGGGCCATAAAAGTAAGCTGTTGCACTTTGTCCATATCTTTGCTAAATATTGATCATTTTTCACAATTTTTTACCAGTAGACTCTGTAAGAAATTTGGTGCTCGGGGGCATGCACACCACACTTATTATGTCACTACACTACCTTGTAAAATATAAATATCCAAAAACATACAATATTTACAGATGGACAGAAAGTCTAATGGTAAACTGTCTAATGGTAAATTTTTGAAGTATTTAACTTAAATGTTAAAATATGAGTTATAGTAAGTGTCAAAAACGTTGGAGGACATGTTAAACATTTTTTTTCAAATAATTTGAACGATTTTACTGTGCACCAATATTTAATGTACATCAAAGCTGGTTGATGGCTGCAATTTTGCTCAGTTATCTGCATCAGCATACAGAGCAATGTATTTCAGTTGTGCAGCCTTACAAGCTTTGAAAGATGAAAATGTACTCCAACCTTTTTGATGCTTATTATAACTTATACTTAACATTTTACTTAAATACTTTCAAAAATTACCACTTGATCTTGTATTTTTTTCCAGAGTCTACTGGTTAAAAAATTGTGAAAATTTGTCAGTATTTTGCAAATATATGGAAAAAGTACAACAGCATACTTTTTTGGCCCACCTTGTATTTCTGTGCATCTGCTGTTGAACAATCTGTCTTCCGTGGACAAAGTTTTTGTAGTGCCTGGTGAACTTAGGCATATCATACCAGTGTACTGTATGTGTTGTTGTTCTTTTCTGTTAAATAGCTTCACTGTTAACGTGTTAACTGACTTACTATATATTTACTTGCCAAAGTTTTTTTATTATCTGTGCTAATATCTTAGCTTGTGCATAATAAAGTACTTTAAAAAAAACATTTTTTTTGGTTTTTAGTTTTTTTTACAATACTCAGTAACACCATGAAAAACTAAAAGAAACCCTGCTGTCGCTAGGATAGCTGACTGTACTTGGTGTCAGTGACCTACAAAGTCATCCAATGTCATTGATATCATGTCATTTGAAAACCAATATTGTCACTTCCTATCAGTGAGGTTGCATCTCTCATTGTTTCCTAAATGTGGCCATTTTTACATTGAAAAACACATTTTCCCACCTCTCTCGATTTAAGCCCAAATTTGAAAATGTTTCCTTTGCACTAGATTGCTGAAGTTTTGCATGCCTAGGTTTAAGACGAGGGGGTAATTACTTGTGTAAAAGTTCTCCCGTACGATCTAACGCTTAGCCACAATACATCCGTTACAGACGACGTACAGACAGAAAGACGACAACCATTACTTAAGCTCGACCATTACTTGAGTACGGTTGGCTAAAATGTATTTTTGACACTGCCGGATAAATATCCTGTGCCTTTCTTGTTTGGTAAAACCCAAGTTGGAAACCGTAAATAAGCTCAGACTAATACGTTTTGTTTCAACACGAATCTTACTAAAAGGATAAATACAGTAACATTTGAATTTTTACGTGGAGTAGTTGTAGGTTTTAGTCGAACAGTGTGAAAACGCGTTCTCTTTGGGAAAATGTGGAGGGATGACACAGCACCCCCTCTCACCTGCTTTTGCCCCTAGTTATTTCAGACCCCTTTATCTGTTTCAAACAATGGCCTTCTAACCTATTAATAGAACGCTATTGGTTTCAAACCCCTAGCCTTTGTGCGGCACCATACGAAGCACCATGCGAAATGAACTAGTGGTAGGTCAAATTGGTCAATGCAGAAATTGTGTAACTATTTGAGGCTTATTAGATTTTGAATTTTACAAACTCACCGAGTCAAGCGTCGTCTTTGAGGGATGCCAGTCTCTTAATCCAAGGTAAACAAAATGGCACCGTACGTTCCGGAGGAAGTTAATGTTTTCAGCGTTCCTCATTCACGAATGAAGGAACTTGTTAATTCATACTTTACTCAGGTGAGTTTTTGTGACTGATTATTTGTGTCGTAAGTGAACTGGATGAACGACGATAAGCTGACAGTAATTACTGTACTCTGCAATCCAACAGATATGTGCGGACTGCGGAGGATGCGACGAAACACCGCACTGGCCTCACCGACCGCACCGACTGCACCGGCAGGAAATTACAGCACCGGCGCCTAAAACCTGCATACCAGCCACAGCGTCACTGCACCGGCGGTGAAAACGATCGGTGAGAGCATGGCGGCAGCTGCAGACGGCTGAACTTCCGTTTCCGGTTGGAAAACTAGGACAATGTGGGCGTGGGGAAACAGCCAACAGTTTTATTTATTTGGCTCACGCTGTGGTTGGTGTACAGGCTTTAGGCGCCGGTGCGGTAATTTTCTGCCGGTGCGGTCGGTGAGGCTGGTGTGGTGTTTCGTCACACCGGACTGCGGACGCATCAGTCCGCGGATCCAGATCCCATGATTTTTTGAGGACGCGGACAGACGCGGATCTTGTTTCGTGACGAAATTTGCGTACACAGACTGACACGGATCCTGTTTTGTGACGAGTGTATTTTTTCCTAATAAAATTTAGAAACAGACAGAAGTGGTGTGTGTTGAGACGTGCGTAGCACGGTACACTGGTACCGGAAGATTGTAATCTGCTATAGGTCTAGGCACGTAGTGGCCTACTTTACGTATTAATGACTAGAGGCAGGCCTATTTAGTGCGGACGCGAACGAACGCGGATCCAATATTTCTCTCTTGTTGCGGACGCAGACTGACAGAGGATCCTTGGTCAAAATCTGCGGACTGATGTGCACTCAAAAATTTCAGGATCTGCACATCTCTGCAATCCAAGTCCTGTTTTCTGTGATTTTGTTTATTATGTTATTATAAATAGGCGAGTGAAATTATTGCTTTCCATTTTAGCAGATTTTTATAATGATTATGTTGGATAATAAAAGAATGTGATTTGGTTTGTGAAATGTGGTCTGTATGCTGTACGCAGGTGAAGAGTACAAACTTCTCAAGCACAGTTGACATGCAGCTACTATTGGATTCGCTGTGTCGGACATTTACAGAATTTAAAAGTCATGAACAGATCGAAAATAAACTCATCATGAGAAAGCTGCGTTCAAAAATGAGAAATAATGAAGCTGTTTGCAATTGTCACAGGGTTCGTAATCTGTAATCTTGTTTCCTCCGCACCCATCACCGCCCCTGTGCATGACATCTTCACATTTACGAGCATTTTAGCTGATTATTTTTAAAATTTTATTTGATTGTTGATAAGTTTGACAAATTCATCAAACTACAACCTTTATATTCAGTGTTTTTGTGGACGTTTCGGCAACCGCTGCTGCCTTTGTTGGAACAATTGTCTGCCAGGTGTCGCTACAGCGGACAGTAAGTAGTCATAGATGTATGGAAGTTGTAGCCATAGCAACACCTGGCGGACAGTTGTTCCGACGAAGGCAGCAGCGGTTGATGAAACGTCAACAAAAACAATAATATGAAGGTTGTATTTTGATGCATTTGTCAAACTTATTAAGTTACGTTTTAACCTATAAGTTTGTTCAGATTTCATTTGATTGTATTGAACTTGCTATAGAATGTCGTGTTGGTCTGGTTGTATAACCGTAGGAAAGCCGGCTGACAGAAATGACGGAGATGCTTCAGCTGCTGCAAGATGGTTTCAATAAAAGCACTGTTCAGGATCGAATAAACTATGGATTGCAGCTGACAAAGGAGTTGGAAGAGTTTACTAGATCGTTTCTCCCTCACATGCAGGAAGAAGAGGACGTGAGTTAATTTGCCTCTCTCGTTACATTAGTACAGTTGATCTGCAGACTCGTGTGAAAACTGTGAAGTGAGTTTTGGCAGGATGAATTTTACATTGGTGTGCTTTTCTGCACTTGATAAACTATTATCCTAAGACATTACGGTACAACACTGGTCTGTTGTCACTTCTTATATTATACATTACGTGTCATCATTCACTCCCTGTTTCATTAATCGACATTCTGGTGCTATACAAATTTACACTGTGTCCCAAAAAAACATCCCCGACATTTTCAACTGTATCTTGAAAACCAATTATCAAATTTTAATAATTTTTGGCACAAATATTCCTGACACAACTTGCCATCAAATGACCGTT
>Ga0056128_1000536_pt1 | contig 34839 bp, 17 predicted proteins | sample WorMetLIZISLAND2_FD_71113 | JGI IMG/M metagenome (GOLD analysis project Ga0056128, IMG submission 71113) | Marine gutless worms symbiont microbial communities from Max Planck institute for Marine Microbiology, Germany - Olavius geniculatus... ...
CAATCGGACTTAGGGCGCCGGGCGGACTCACGTTGGGCTTTGCCCCAAATTTCTAGTCTTCTTCTTAACTTCGACAAATAAATCTGCGTAGGCTACATCGACTGCATGTTTTGTGAGCTGCGACTGTTAACAGATGTTTAGGCCCGGTTCTGTGGCCAGATAATGTCAGTTGTTAGGCGTTGTCGTTATCTATGCTTGGTGATAAAATGTTGACGGTTTCGTGTAGGCCTACGTTGTTTCGTCCCACACATACTTGATTTTTTTGGTCAGATCTGATGTTCTGTTTATGCAGGGGAGAATGCAGAAATTTATAATAGGGGTATGCTTTTGAAGATCAAAGCGTCGCATTGAATGGGACAGGTTCTCTTTCATGATGATCTTGGAATTGTTGCATGCAAAGCGGTAAACTTTTGGCAGCTTTAACTTTCAAAATTGAGTTAAGCCTAATTATGCATCGGAATCGATAGATATCGTCATGAGACATTATGTTTTTCGGTTGTCCGTCCGTGAATGCGTGAGTCCGTGAGTCATGCAAAATGCACAGTAAGCCTATTCTCGAACGCTGGGACTGAATAAAGGAATTTGGTCGATGATGTAGTTGAAGCCAAGGGCAAACTGATTCGGTTTTAAAGATCGAGGGTTCAAGGTCGAGATCGACACAACGTCAAATGTGGAAAAAGACTCCATAAGATAAGAATTCCAACAAAAAAACGCAGTTCCGCGGTGGATGAACCTAGGCCTTTTAGTTATACAAGGTCGGGGGTCAATGTCAAGATTAAAGACAAGTCAAACATTTGCGGGCAGACCCGGCAGAGGTATCAGTTTCTGGAAAATTAATGTCATGCTGTCGTGAAAACTGCACGAAGGAGGATTACATTTCGTTCTTCCTCTGGGTCCGCCACGTTGTTATTTTCGACTCATTTCCCGCTCTGTTGCAGCAACTGCAAACTAATGTTACGTTAAACTTGCATTTTTTCTTGTTTTTCTTGTTGTTTTGTATATGTACATTTGCACACTGCAGCTTCTATTCGTTATAACTGTGTTGGCACAACTTTTCCCATTGTATCATAAGTTTTTCTAACCACATACATGTACATAACGCGTCTGAGAATATTCCACCGATGTCGTAAAAATCTAAAGTTTTCAACGTGTTGGCAACTCTTCTTAGGTTTTTGCAACATAATTAAGAAAAAGAAAAGCTTAGTGGATAAAAACATTTGAATTCAAGCATTTCTGCACGTGGATTACCCAATCGCTAAACAAAATTGCAGCTTGTTTTTCGTAACCAAAGAAAAGCTTTAGGCTTATTTTTTTCGTCGTGGTCGCATACACACATTTCATTTGATATCTTTAGCATTTTGAGAAAAATATTGTACGGAAAAGTCGTGCTAGTGGAATTTGCATTTTAGGATACAGTGTATTGTCGATTTTGTTATTTCGGCGGTTCGGCCCAATTATGTCGTCGAATGAACGATATAGGCAGAAAGGGTTCGTAGATGTAGGGGGCCTACGATAATTATTGTATAGCCAAATCGCCGTAGGCCTGTATCTACTTCATCAGTAACACAATTACGCGTATTTTATTTTCACAGTGTTACGCTGTAAGTATACTTGTAATTCGTGTACATAGCCAACTGTTTTGAGTGTTGCCAACATCCTAGCGGTTATATTTTTGACTGTCGATGTCTTGTTGATACGTAGGCTATATATGCACGTCGGTCGTGTCCTGTGTTTCGGCGTTCGTTGTTCGTTTGATTCAATCTTCAATCTATCAAGCGTTAATTGATGTGATGCATTTTCATTCATTCGTTCGTATATACTGTGCGCATGCGCGTTCTGTGGTACGACATCGTTCGTTATTGTTTAGCTTTTTTATACAATTTCTTCTCGTGCTGTAATTGCTGCGAAGCCTATTTTTCCATGCACTGTTCGACAAGACGCGTGTGAAAGTACGTAGCGTGGCTAATAATAGCCCAAGTATAGCCGACACAAAGCGATCATCAAGTAGAACTTTATAAAATTAATATTGTAGACTAGTTGTCGGGCAGTAATTGAAGTCCGCCTGTAGTACAGACAAGTAGGCTACGGGTAAGAGTCTATATAGCGACACCGTCACGACACGGGTACAGGTCGGGCACAGGTAGTGCCACGTGGTGCGGGCCAGTCATAAGCCAGTCACAGTAATAAGTAATAAGTAAAGAAATATACCAAAAATAAAGAAAATTCATACACATTGATTTTTTACTTACTGCCATGGTGGATTACTTTTCGTAGATCGCCCTCTAAAGTTACAAACTAGTGCTAGTTGCATATCAAAGTGGCGATAATGACGTGATTTAGGCTATGCCTAGGCCGCGCATGCCTGTAACAAATGCTGGTAGATCGATAGCTAAATCTGCGGCTGGGCTGTCAAATATATTGACGCTATCGATCATATAGGCCTATGAGGCCTATCGATTGTGGGTCGGCCGCATCATCATTAACCGTCTTTCACGCTTCCTCACTGCGTCGTTTGTGTCGCTTCGATCTCGATATGTCTCTAGCCTAAACTCCACTGACTTTCATCTGCTTTGGATTTGTTGCAGAACATGCAATAGGCCTACTACAAGCTAGACAACAGATCCACAAAACATCGACAAAGTTTTCTTTCGCCTTCCAACAAACACACTATGATTTGAGGTAGTGGAGCACGTATAGATAGCGCCTGAGCCAGAATGTTTGCTCGGGAGGCGTTTGATCTTCCCCGCCCATCCCATTAATTTTCTTCCCCACATCCCGCTAGGGGACCTGCAAGAGCTCTATTAAACATTTTACACATCGCCTGACTGGCAAGGACTTCCATGTCTTTCGCGCCTGATTCCAGTTGTACGAAAATCAGACAGTTTGGTCGTCTGCTTTTGCACACAATATTGTTACACTCGAATTGTGTTGAGAACTAAAGGTCGATCCTTCGACCAAGCACTGTCATGCAGGGAGGCTATTTGTGTGAAAAACCCGAAGATGATGAGAATTTGGCAGCTGTCAGGAAAAAGTCAGCTACATGGCCATTGGCTACAAGTCGGGGTTGTCAGGGGGAAATCCCGCGCGGGTTTCTAATGGTGAATTGCGTTGTTATACTGCTGCATTAGTGTAGGCATAGTCGTAATTTCAAAATGCGCCACGGAGAGTCCTATAATTGTTCGTGATCAAAAAAGCTAACAGACGGGCATATACAGGGTGTGCCAAAAAATGACCCAACTTGTTTTTGTCAAAACTTGGTCACATCTATACCAAATTTGATAACTTTTGGCTCGCAGATAGCCAAGACGATAGAAATATGTAAGGTACACTCACTGTCTACTTCACCTGGTTTATATCAACGCACTACCGTGCAAAACACAGATGCTCCAAATTGTTACATTACGTCGTGATTATCAGTATCAGATTGCTCATTTGTGCATTATCAGTTCCACAAAAGACACCGTGGGATTTAATAATTTTGTGGTATTAAGCATTTTACGCTGAAAACAGCAGACAACGAAATAACTGATTAATTAGCTTAAAACCCATTTTTATCCATGAATGAGTGTTGTGCAGTTTGGTCAGTTGATCGTTAATGCCGCTGTCAGCCGTGGCGTCACGTCAGGGGAGTCATTTCAGTAAATCGTTGGGGTCTCAGTGATCCTTGGGGTTTGCGTAACGTATTGTTTTTGCAGCAGTAACACTGTTTCAAAGGTACGATTTACAGGGGAAAAAATAAAATGGTAAATCCTTGGGGGTCCGTAGACCTGCCCAGCTTCCCGACAAATGACGCTTCTGCATCTCGTCTAAGCCACTGTGTACACTTTGGGCATAAATTCTGATAATTTGGAAGCAAGTTGTTACAAAAACTTACAATTCTGCTGAAGACAGCACATTTTAGTTTACTGTGTGCTTGATAAATCGTTAGAACTTTTACGGAGACAACAACTGAGCATTATGCAGCAATGGAGCATCTGCGTTTTACACGGTAGTGCATCGACATAAACTAGGTTAGGGGAACAGTAAGTGTACCTTACATATTTCTATCGTCTTGGCTATCTGTGTGCCAAAAATTATCACATTTGGTGGAGATTTGACGAAGTTCTGACAAAAAACAAGTTGGGTCATTTTTTGGCACACCCTGTATTAATACTGTTCAGTCCGACATTGTCGCATGTTCTCGTGAATGTCGTGTTCCGCTCTATGTATAAGCCTATAGGCTTACTACACACTAGGCCTACAGTCGAGCTGAATGATCGCATGCTGACTGATGAGAGACGAACGTGATGTAGTGTATAAACGAAGACGTCTATATTCTTTCTACTACCACTGTTTACTATTGCTCAGAATGCATTAAACGCGTTGAAGACCGCCAACTTTGTGTGTTGTCGACATTTAAGCATACCTGTAAGTAAGTAAGTAAGTATATAATGTATAGGCCTAGGCCTAATGTTCAGTTCTGGACCACTCTGTACGATAGGCCATACCAGTATAATGGGTATATAAATCCTAACTCATATCGGAAAGTTCAAATCACGAAACTGGCCTAAAACAGATGAACGCAACGAACAAATGAATATTTTTAACCATGCATCAATCAATGAATTCAGTACATCGCTATATGACACAGTTACTGATGCAACAAAAAAATTATGACTGGGCCTAGCAGCTGTGGCGATAAACGTTCAAGTCAAGTCAGATGCAACAATTATAACCATTCACTAGAAAAGTGATTTCTAAAGACTGCAGCCAACAAATGGCAAAAACAGATTTCATTGAGTGAGTGAGTGAGTGAGTAGGGACATCCCGCCCGACACATACAGGTCATTTTGGGGATGGCCTTTCCAGGCATAATGCACATAAATGCATAATAACAAAACAGTAAGTTTAACCTTTACAATAAAGAAACAGAAAGTTATGTACTAAAAAGATAATATCGTACTTTAAACAGTAAATATCATTTAAATATATCATTTACATACTAAGCAACAGTCTCTGTAATAAGAAAATAGTATCTTTACGTTGGTGATCAGCACACATGAAGATATGTCACACTTGAGTAATTCAAAATGCCAACAACACAATAAAAGATATGCTGAATATATGGAATATCATATCAAACCACTATTTGTCAGAATAATGCTAAAACATTCTTACAATATTGCACCAAATGGTTAAAAAACTAATATATCGGGTGGTCTTGGAAAAGCAAGCCATCAATTTTTATAACTTAATTCAGTAGAAAGAGAGAGAAAGAACGTCTATTTGTCTCAGATACATTCACAGTTACAATAAACAAAGAAAAAAAATCGTGAGACAGGTCGTCAGAAAAGGCAATGCCCATCAAGTCTGACTACCTTTAAAAAATCGAATCCATGCATTAGTAGTAAAAAGCTGATGCTAACATTTCGCAAGGTAGTGTGGCAACACGTTTGTGGTGTTTGTGGAACTTTGGTGATCACATCATTGCAAACTCACTGCAGTGTGCCAGTGACTGCTTTTGAAAATTGACCAATAGCTAATGCAGTTAAGGCCGACAAAAAACTTTATGGCTTACTTTTCATGCCCTCCTGTATAACAGACCTGTGCAGAGCACTTCAACAGATGAACAGCAAATACTTACATTACTCATAGAAATATGTGACAAAAATAAAAAGCCGCAGAAAAGAACGAGCTTGGACGGCTTATTGCTATGACAAGTTACCACAAATTCTTATGATGACTACTAGTACGGTATTGCCGATTCACAAATACACAAAACACACAAGTCACATAAGTCAAACGCAAGCAATACATACAGTATTCAAAATATTCTCCGATTATCGGTACTACAAATATACAATTATTATTAGCTATTAATATGCAGAAAATGCACGTATGCACGAATAATATGCTGTATAATCGTTCAAAATGATGCATAACTACAATTGGCATCGTTGCCTATCATACAGAACATACGTATAATACACAAATAAGCATTATTTGCCAGTCACAGTTTTAACGCCAATTTGTAAAAGTCATGTTCCAGAAATTTGTACACTGGTAATCACCTTTTGGAGAAATGGCCTAAAATGAAGTAACTACAACAAAATGGCCGATTAAATAATAATCAAAAATAACAGTAAATTAGTAATCAGTTACAAATATAATATATTAAACAAAATATTTCTTACAAGATATGGAATGACGATTCAGTCAGCAACGTGACTCAATGAGTTAAAATAACAGTTATATGAAACATTTTCGGAAATAATGCAGTTAAAATCAACAGCCTAGTCAATCAGTAGGCAAACAATAAAGAACAAACAGGGGCGGGAAACGGAAAAAAACCCTTCAATTTTACAATGTACTACTAACTTTAAATAAGTACTGAACAGAAGCAACACGAGAAAGCTGTAGCAAAGTATTGTGCCTTTCTTCAAACCTAGCCAGGTTCCTTCAAAACGTGGGCCATCGGTCCTTTGACAAAAGGCAAAAACTAACAACGGACGCCAACTTCCCATCATTCATGCAAAGTTTCAACTCAAGATCTACAGCAGATCCCAAGATATCATTTGGTGGAAAAAGAATTATTTCTAACCACCCACCTGGTCAGTCACTCATCTATACAGTCTGCTCAATTTGACACTAAAATCTGTATGATGTATCAGCTTACCAGCACAGCTGCAGTGCTAGAAAAAGTGGCCAAATGAAAATTTCTGAACGTTTTGCACCACCTTGTATCAAAACTGCAATAATTATATTCAAAAATGCAATCATAATGCTATAATACAATGAAAATTATACGGATGTTTAGTAAAATGGTGGCTGAACAAATTCCTACCCTGAAAAAGTGTCCCTCCTCATCCACACCCCTCAGCCTACTAGCCAAAAGAAAACGGTATGAAAATTTTCAAGGCACTTCAAAGTGGTTCACCCGCCACTAAAAGTTAAGCGACAATCACTCTTGACAAGCACAGATGACAACACAGCACTGGACACGCAACAGTTAGTATTACAGCATCACAATACAACATATCTGGCAAGTAGTCACTATAACATTGGGATCGTTACTTTACTTATCACACAGACTCGTGTATACACAAATATGACACAATTTGCCTAACAATACCTAGCAGTCTTGCTGTAACATTGTGAGTCCGACGGCCAATGCACTAAGTCAACAATGAAACGCATAGCAACTGCCAGTCACATACAGCAGAGTTAGAGTTAGAAACTGGTCATTCAGTCGGTCAGCAATAAACTGGCCAGTGTTTTTAGTAAGGTCATTGGATAGTCAGACAAAGTATTAGACCAGACAGATCCAAATCGTATCAAATATTTAAGGTAATGTGTTTCAACGCATTTATAATAACGAGGTCGGATCAAAGGTCAAAGACATACACGTCACGTTGGGTCAAAATCAGGCCAAGTTCTAACTCTGTCATATGAACACAACAATACTGTCATATCACAGATTACATTCTATTGGCATTCAATTCACTGTCTACTAACAAATTTCTGCCATATAATGCACAACGTAAGATTGGCAACAGCAAAAACCGACATCAGTGACATCACTTTAGCACTTCTATAACTGTGGTCCATTGTTTGAGATATGTGCATCAGCGATGTAAAAAAAACTTTTACTTCAAGACGAGACCAAGAATATTTTCTGCCATCAAGGCATTTTAAAACTAAGAACTTGGTCATTAGGCATCAGCTTAATTTGTTTGGAAAAATGTCTTATAAAATTATTTAAATCGCTAAAAATGATGAAAAAATATCAACTGAAATTTTTCAACTGGTTCAGATTTAATTAATAGTTAAAATACACACACCTAATAGAAATGCTTATTTTTCTCTCAGAGATGTCCAAAAATGAAGAAGAGTGCTATCCTAACTAACAATGCAACTGTCTAACAGTGACATTAAGCCTTCGAATAAACTCAGGCTGAAGCAGTAACTAACAGGTTGCATAGATTCATCAAATTACAGCCTTTACTAATTGAGTTGTTGACATTTTAGCAACTGCTGTTGCTTCTGGCTTTTAGCTTCTCCGAAGAGGAGAACCATGACTTCCGACAAATCAGCAAACAAAGGCTATAATTTGACATATGTACACAGCTCACTAGTGACATAAGCTGATTGCACAATGCAGCTGAAAAATGTGACTACACAATCTCGTAAATTGTAGCCCAATCCATAAATCGGCTAGGCTAAACGACAGCACACTGAGTTATGGTAAGTCTGGACAAATGAACACAGAGCAGCTATTGCTACCGCTATTGTTAGTAGGCAGGCAAACACTGCTGGTGGTCGGTGCTGGGCTGCTGCCAGCATAAAACAACTCATGAGATACGAGAGGGTGTGTTTGTGTGTGTAAAACTGCCAGCCGATGGACTGAACAAATAAACAGTCAGCATAGCCAGTCATTCATGCAGCCGGCTGATGTGCTGACAAAAGCAACTGGACGACTGGCTCAATCAGACCATCAGTCAGTGAACGTGTTTTACTAAAGAAGATTGCCGAATGTCGTCTCACCTACGTTCACAAAACAACTCGGCGAATCAATCAGCCAATCAATCAGCAGTAGTGACTGCAATCCAAGGATCCCGAATCCCTGGATCCCAGCCATTTTAGCCAATCCCAAATAACAGGATTGATGGCATTCCAAGTGGGATTTCAGGATTACAAAAAATTTGCTAAAATAGTACTTTTTTCAAGTGTTACATAATAAACTAATAGATTTAGCTGTCTCACAAAAAATTATTCTTATGTGCAAGAGTGGCTGCTATGCACTGTAAGTTGCATTTTGGCAGTTACAGTTCGATATAAGTTCTATTAGTAGAGGCCTGCTGCAGTGCTGCATCCTATGCACGACGCAAGTCCAGTACGGCTACTATTAAGAAATAGTGATTCTAAATAATGATCAATCTGTAAGCCCACTCCCGAAACAGGATCCCAGGATTAGAAGTTTCCTAATCCTGGATTGAAAAATCAATACCAGAATTGCAATCAATAATCAGCAATTCATTACATCACAAAAATCATATGGCAATGTGAACACAAAGTAACACATTCCAGTGATATCGAGTTGAGATCTGACCTCTGACAGGTGAAGTGCCTGCGTAGACATGACCACTATTGGCGTTAGCAGAAGGTACAGTGTTCATGTAAAGGTTTTCACTGTTGTTAGCTGAATTCTCATATATGTGGTCAGCATCTAGACCGCATTGCACACAGTCACAATTTTTCAATCAGTATCGTTTCTGCATGTAATTGAGCCCACTGTAGTTAAATATAGAGAAAACTAAACATAATTTTTCTACATCTCAGTTCTGTAACTTGGCACTGATCTGTGGTCACAAATCACTGACAACCAGTTTTCTGCTGAACGATTCAAGAATACTACTGCATTCTACTGATACCACACGTGATCGCCTGATTGCCGGCAACTGTGATTCCATTTTTTTTTCAATCAAATGACTGATGCTGCCTTACCAATTGCATAACGGAACAACTACTCAACAATAACAACGGTTTACGACCACAGAGAACTCGATCAGTTCACAGAAAATTATTTTTTGTAATTTATTCATCAGTTCAAGCAATTGATCAAATAATTTGACAGATGTGCCCAGAATGAACTTGAACTACTAAACAATTATTTCGGACGTTGTCTTATAAATCACAATTTTTCTTAAAGATTTTCGTAACTATGATTTTGGCTAAGTGTTTCCTATGCTCAACTCAAAATCATTTGTAAATCAGGCGTCAGATGACAAGCTACAGTTGGCTAGCCAAAAAAACAATCTCAAATCCTAGTTACCATGCTGCATGGGCCCATTGAGCCTGCCAGCCAGATGCATTCCTCGTTCCACGGCGACCTTTATGCACTCATGGGCATATACATACTGTGCCTACAAACAGACAACACAGTAGCCTATTAGCCAGCCATTTTCTGATAACATTAAACTAACAGTAATGGCAGTAGCTATGCCATTCTAGGCCTGGTCACACGATGCAGTACTACTGAAAGCTGAAACAATATTGCCCACGGGTGGGGAGAGTTTGGAAGGCAACATTGTTGAAAGCCATAAAAATATTGCCCATCACGGGACAACATTTGAAGCAGCTGCATCCACACATTTCGCAGTGTCGTCTATGATGCTCAAAAACTGACACTTTTATGTTGATATGACACTACACAATAACACAAAGCTGTGGCAACTTCTATATTAGCCCTCATACATAAATGCCCATGTAAATGCTGTACTGAATTACAACTATTCAAGGAAGACACACTAGCTATCCACAGAAACAAAGAACACTTGTATGGACCTCAGTTTGAATCATGTTTGAGCGGTAGCCTCGCATCTCGAGAATTGTTCCAAATATGTCGATGGTGCTCTCACGCTGAATGTGCTGCAGCAGGCGGTCGATGAGGATGAACGTTCCAGTCCGCCCGACACCAGCACTGCACCACAAATGCCCAAACATACGCATCACTAACTCTAAACAGTTTACTACTGGAGACATTTTGTTTCGCTAAGACTTTAAACCTTTTCCTTTGTTTGCTCCAGTTACAAATAAACTTACTTATTTATTTAAAATGGCTCGACTGCTTTTGTATTCCAGTCTTATGTCGTACTACACCAGCCTTTCCGGTTTTTGCCACTAACAGACAAGCTTACCACTCTCTGACATGGTGAAATTCACGTACGTTTCACGAACAATTTGTAGCACTCTTAACCATTCTAGCAATCACCAATCTCAAGCACAGCTAATAATCTACTAATGAAATATGACAATAACATAATATTAATGCAATGTGCTAGAAATACACCATCAAAATATTACGCTGATAAAGTTCGAGTCAACACTACGATGAACCAAAAAGAATCAATCAATAAATCAACAAATTAACAATCAATCAATTAATTAACCAATCTAAGAAATAATGCTCAGATGACGATGTCTGGGCACAATTTTCTGAAGAGCCTGGTTTAAGTTAAAAATACACAATTTTTCACCACCAAGGTTTTTCCTTGACAATTCTCTGGCATTAGTTTTGGTCAATCCCTCAACTTTTGTCAAATTCTCTGACACTTTTAAAGTTTTCCAGACATAGAGAGAATCGTGCAGACAGGTAAGTACCTGCAGTGTACAAGGATAGGGCTGTCAGAGGACTTGACATGACTACGCATCTCGCTAATGAGGGTAAAAACACCGTTAAGATTGTCAGGGATGGAATGGTCAGCCCACGAGGCATAGTGACAATGGAACAGTTGACGAACGGTCGAGGTGGACTCCTAGCAAAGCAGCATGCAGATACAAGCACCACCATGCACTACTACAACTACAACAACAACTATTACTACTACAACTTTATGGAATGGTCGGCCCATGACGAGCAATATCAGTTGACTAACAGTCGAGGTAAACTCCCGACAAAGCAGCATGCCACACACCGACATGCAGACAGACACATGCAATCTACATGCATCCACATACTACTACAACTATAACTATAACTACAACTACTACTGCAACCACTGCCACTAGTGCTACTGCTACTTGTAGTCTGCAATACATGCACACCATGCTGCTGTTCTGCAACTACTGTCATGACGTAGGACAAGAACGATAATGGTGACAACATCTACTACTACTACTACTGTAGTTTCTGCTGTAGATAGCAGAGTTCATGCAAGCATCACACTGCAGGCTAACAATGCAGATGTGGCAGATAATCATATCACAGATAAACAACAAACAGCTGCATGCATTCTATGTGACAACGAATCTGGTATTTGAGCTACATGCAGGCTATGGGATGCAACGCCACGGCCTGTATTAGACTGCTATCCGCAATGTGTCAGCATTAGATCATCACTGCAACATTATTACAGTCCATGGTAGTGACGACAGTATTGTTTTCAGCATCACCACTGTTTGTTTGTTTTTTTCCCTGTTAGACGATCTAACTCGTGAACCACTGCACTTCGCTTGATGAAATTTTGCACGAACATGTATCTAGACAACTGCAAGAACCCTACTGAATTTCACATTCATAGGTCAAAAATCAAGGTTACACGAGCAGATTTCTGGATACATTACCACTGCAACATAGGGCCCAGCTCCTACTAGCTGCTACTAGGCTGGTCCAGTTAGGCTGATAGCTATGGGCTGACGCTGACGTCATTGCTATGAAAACTGCAGCATGCCACGGCTACTGCAGACAGCCTTAGCCTTGCACGAGGCTTGACAGACTAGTTGCAACATACTTCGCTACAATGACCACACTCTGGCAAGCAACCATGCAATAAACAAGCTAAAGGCTGATAGGTCAAAGCTGGATCAAAACTACATGCAGTCGGGGGTAGGGCGGCTGTCCATGCTTTAATCTGCTACCTGCAGTGTGTCAGCATAGGACCACAGCCACGAAGCTGTGAGCGTGCAGACTGCACAAAGTCTAGTAGGTCGCTGGCGTCCAACGGACAACCAAAGTCTGGCCATGTCTTAAAATGCAACTGCTTCACTGTCCTGCGCTTTACATCCTACAGCAACGACCAACCACAAGATGACAGCCGAACACGCATAGAAGTCACTGCAACGTAACTGCAACACACTCCGCAACGCTGTCTGCAACATATTTCGCAACAATATCAAAGTCTAGCCACATCTTCATCATGCATCATTACCCTGTGCTTAACATCATACACACATCCCAACAACTATGATGAACAACAAACATCTGCAACATACGCTGCAACACGTTCTGCAACATATGGTGCAACAAATACACCAAACACATGTTGATAAACAAACAAACAAACGACACTACATAGTGTTCCACTGATTTTCACCACACTGCGACATTTGTTTTTAACTGGGCTTTGGTGTTAATGTATTTCCTTAATCACTTTTGAAAACATTTCTACTTGCTTAAAACATTGACTTCGTTTAGAAAGCCTACTTTTCCAGTTTCAATCCAGATGAGCCCATATCTCAAAGGTTGTAATGTAATAATGTATTGGTTATAATGTAATGGTTGTAATCTATTGTAAATAACTGTGACACAGATTTTTCGACAGGCCACAATGTTGCCGAACCAACTGTAACAAATCCTGAAAACAGTTGCAGAACCTTAAAGACAAATGCAAACACTGTAAGTAACTAAACAGCAACAGCCAGTTAAATAGCAGCTATAACAACTCAGTGTACAGTAACTACACCGTGGCTCAACAAAAACTGTGCTACTTTTCTTTCTTGAATAACTCTGTGAAACATTGACCATGTTGATAATTTTTGGCAGGCAAAATCAAGAAACAACTCGACATAAATGACTATTGTTTTGGCCACTTCATCTTGATACTGTCACTACACTACCTTGTGAAATGCAGAAGTTGCAGTTTGGCCGTTTACAACAATCAACTCATACTGGATAGCGCATGTATCGGCTCAAAAAACCACTGAGACCACAAAATCATTGAAAATCTGTAATTGATTTAACATTAATTGGATTGATTTTAAGATCGTACGTCGACAAAGTGAAATGACGCATCAACAGTAAGTGAGCCGTTCTGAGTCGGCGGTTACTGAATGCACTGTTAGCAAGCGAAGTCAATGTCCACTGCTTGTGATCATGCTGTAGAAGGACATTGTGAGCAAATGCTGTAATACAAATGATGTTATGTGACACGTGTGACTTTTTGAGAGATAATAACTGTTACTCGTGTTTGTCGCTATTCGTTTAATCATTTCTGTGCCAACGCATGTGCTACCCAGTATAAATTCATTGTTGTAAATGGCCAAACAAAAACTTCTAAATTTCACAAAATAGCGCAGCGACAGCATTGAGGCGAGGTGGCCAAAACTAAAGTCATTCAAGTCAAGTTGTTTCCTGATTTCGCCTGCAAAAAAATTATCAAAATCCGCCAGTGTTTCAAGAAGTTATACAAAAAATAAAAGTGGCAAAGTTTTTTCTGAGACACGGTGTATACTGTAGAAATTTGCATTTGTGACAATAAATAGAAAGTGGAGAAAAAAACTGATAACAAACCATTCTGACGTGCATAACTCTGATGACATAAAAGCCTACAGTTGTCTCGGACTTAAGTTCTACTTCAACATCACCATAGCACACCGGCTCCGTGGTCGATGGCCAATACTGCTCACATTTTATCTGCAACCCACGCACATGCAGTACTGTGCTATTTTTACCTCCGACAAAGACGGACATCATGATTTTAGGTCTATTCGTTTGTATGCTTGTATGTTGGATAGACAACTGAAAAGCTACAAACAGACTTTAATCAAATTTTGTTGAGGCCTGGAAATGGCACAGGTTTTGATGTCAACTGGGATTTTTATGCGCATTCTTCATCATTATCCAGGATTTGTTACCAACAGCAGATAAGGCGCAAAGAGTCTCGAAACAAATTCTAAACAGATCTTCAGTGAAACTCTGCAGAGCTGTGAAGTGTGGCCAAACTGTTCGGATTTTAATACAAGCTGGTTCAGGTTTCACGAATCGAGACCTGGATGATCTAGAACTAGGAAACTTTACACAGTTGAAAGCAAATAACACAGCATAACGTACACGGCCTCGTTCCATGAGATTTGTTAACATTATGATGACGGAGACGTTCTGTTCCCAGATCATTCGCCAGAAGTCGTCGGTTGTACACTTCATCGGTCCCTGAGCGGCTATGTATTCACGCCTGCTGAAGAAACCCTGTACCAACACAGACATTAGAATAATACATATACACAGATAGATAGACAAGCAACACTGCTGCATACAATAACAGACATTCAATAGCAATGATGGATTGATAGTAAGTCATTGGTCATACACTACACAAAACCCTGAACTGCTCAAGAAATCCTGTACCAGCAAGCACACACAAAGAGTACTGGCTCAGAAAAAAATAAGACAATGTTTCTTCAATCAAACAAGCATTGACAGACAACAAACGTACACTACAGAAACTAAAAAGTGCCCACAAAAGTCTACAAATCCATGAAATAAATTTTTACGGAATAGTAATAAATGCACCTGTGAGAATTTGTTAGTTAAAACCATTAACCAAAATTCTTTCTTAGCTAATGTTAATTCCCTGGTATAGCTATAACTATACCTGCAACAGGCATAAAATGCAATGAACATGATATCCCTCATTCACTACGTTCACAAAGCGGAGATAATAAGTAAAAATGAAGATGACACAATAAACTGAACACTTGTAAAACTGGCAACTGCATAAGCAAGTTAGCATACACATTACATAAGTTGATACATAGAAACAAGAAAATTAAAAAAGTCATACACTACATTATTCCAAAGTCTTATCAGAGCAATCAGTGCTCACAGGTATATAGCTAGCATTGATGTAGTCACTGCCATCTTCTGTGTCATCAAGCGGTATCAGCTTCACCCGCGAATGATCAACTGTTAAACGTTTACCAACCACAAGTTATTCTACAATCTTACAAAATGTTCTGATAAACTATTAAAGCTTCAGCTGTTTCCTGGTGACTGTGGTTCTGGGCAAGCTCTGCTGCCACATAGGCAGACTCAGCCTTCTATCTCCCGTGGGATCATAAAATGAACATCAGTGTCTAAGTAATGACAAATGACAATACATTGTAACAAAGTTAAAAAAACTGTGTTTTAAACCCAACTTTGTCGTTTTTATTGGGTTTGGGTTTTTACAAGTTAAACCTGTTTTTAGAAAGGCCCATAATGATGGGTCTTAGGTTTTTCATGGGTTTTAAGTAGAGCTGTCAAATTAATGTATTAATTAACGCCTTAATGCATTAATAAATTAACGTGCGTTAAAAAATTAACACACATACAAAAATTTATCTTAATTTATTTAAATTTACTAAATTCTGTGGAGGAAGAGTTCCAATATTCCGTTAAACTGCGATTATTTGACAATCAAATGAATTTAAGTAACTAAACTGTAGTTGCCGTCCATCAGTACTGTAAATAGATAATTATTCCGACGACAAGTTAATAGATTTCTATGCTAGCTATGACGTTGACTATTGTCGATAAAATGCTTAAAAATGTGTCTATTTCTAACTTTCTAACTTTTTATACTCTACAGGCGGGGCCCCCCAAACGCTAGGCCCGGGTAACTTACCCCTCTACTTTTCCTCTCAACGGGCCTGGGTGCGTTAATAACACATTAATTAATGCGTTAAAAAAATTAATGCAGTGCGTTAATGGGTTAAAAAATTAATGCTTTGACAGCTCTAGTTTCAAGTTATTAAAATGAGCACTGTTAAATGCTGTCCACATAAAAAAATTTCTAGAAATTTCAAATTCTCAAATAAAAACTTTTAAATAAAAACGAAAGCATAATAAAATATTTCACTAATAGCAGAACAAGAAATAAAACTTGAATTAAGCTTGGGGTGGATTTTTGAGTGGGTATTATTTGAGTTTGGCCAATAAGAACATTAGATTTTTGGACATGTGCCTGCATGTCTTAACCCTTGACTGTAATGTGTACTAATAATAGCATCCTAAAAACTAACGGCCAAAATTTGATGGCCTGGTTAAAAAGTTAGCACTGTTCTACATTCATTAAATGAACAGGGTGAACGCCTGCATTAGCAATGTTAATGTTCTGAGCATTAGTGTTATAATGCTAGAGCAACACGAGTTGCACAAAACCAGAAACATTCTTGATCACACATGCAATTGCAGTGGTGAATAGAAAGAAAAGTTCCGAAGTGAAGTCACTCACATGGCAGGATATTGGTGTATCGATTCTTAGGTCGATTCACTGGCAATTCTGCAACGTTCTTCTCAAGTTTTGGACTCAGCTCAGACAACAACTACAACAACCACAACATATGAGCAACAACTACAATGCCTAAATCTTTCACATTCACCCAACAACTAAACAGCATGTCTATAAACTTTATCTTAGACAAGAAGTTGAGAAATGGTATCACAAAATTCTTAATAATCATATAAAATCCATGTTTTTTTCTGTCATTTTGCAAACAGTTAACTGATCAATTGACAGCTAACTAGCCAAAACTGGTTGGTTAAAATTAGTGGACAATTATCTGTTGGTTTATCGCCCCAGAAATGCGTTTTAATATAGCCGGTTAATGATTACATCAGTGAGTGAATTGGTCAAAACCAGAACCAAGTCCTGACTACGTGTCATCTCTCTCTACATCAATGCAGCAATGAAAAAACGGCAACGAGAACAAGGACCAAGGATAACACGGCAGAATCGACGATCAATGCTGCCGCCTGGCGAATCATAAATCATCTTTTTTGCAAGTCATGTTTAGACTAGGGTTAAATCCCCAAATTCTCCCATTCCCTCAAGGTCAGAGACCCCATGTGACACAACGTGTCATACGACCACTGAAGTGCACCTGCTTAATGACATCTAAATATATCAAATGGTTGAAGAAGAATGCACGGATCTGCCAAACGAACACACATAGACCGCACCATGCAAAAATGTGTAGCAAGCCAAAATTGCTTGCACTGCAAGAACAACTGCATCTAAAAAAATAAACAAATAAATATATCGCTAGACAAACAAGATACGATAATATGTACCGAGTATTCGTGTGAGAACTGGTAGTCAGAATCTCGGTGCATGTCGATGACGTGAGCTACAATGTCCTGAATACGTATTGGCAGCGGGGGTGAACTGCTGTTTACACACACGCAGATAAAGATTTAACATACTTATTAAAATGCTCGCATGAATGGCTGAAGTCATACAAAAACAACAAATACAACAGTCGATCACTGACAGGCAGTCAAATGCTAAAGAACACAAACACAAATATTCAAAAAGTAAGACAAAATGATAAATGAAATCAAATGCAAGCTACACGTGGCTGAGACAAAACAGTGCAGTTGCAAAACAAAATATTACATCATGAGAATAACAGCCAATTAGTCTCATAAACAAACATAGATACAGAAATTAATCACTAAAACATATCAACGCTAGGGTCAAATAAATTGTTTTTACTCTTAAAGAATATGGCAAAAACGCATTTCATAGCTGTTACAAATAATTTATAATAAAACACGATGAAATATGAATGATATCAGCATTCAGAGCAGATATAACAGTGAACTGTACGTACTCAAGGGGGTCAGAAACAAAAACAGGGTTTGGAGTACCACCGACAATACTGGACTGCCGTGCTGGCCTACATCCACACATATTCAATCAATCATTTAATTTGACAAAAAAGTATAAATACAGTACATTGAAGAAATAATGCGCACTTCTCAGAAAAACAGAAACTACACTTATAGTTGTTCAGCATTAAACCAGCAATTTTCAGATAATTTCAGTTTAGAGTAAATATTTTAAAATTTAGACAATTTGAAGATTAAAAGGTATTCTCTGAAGACTGAGCAATTAGCAGCAGCAAGGTGTTCAGTAAAAATTTCTAATTAACCATTAATGAATTTTAAAGTATATTTATCTAATATTAATAATAACAATGGTTAATTAAAAAATCACGCTGAGTAGTGACATACATTGGTCTTGGGTGACGACGTCGCCAGAGAAAGTAAAGAATCAGAGAGACGATGACTATAAATAGCAACACGCCAATCACCACACCAGCTATCCAACCTTTGTCCTCTGCACAGCATAATTTGCATATTCAGCATAATTAACATATTAATGAGATGCAGTATGATGCAGTACTATCATCACAACACCAGAGACTGATCTGAGACAATCTAACTATTAACAGTTTGAATGGCTGCTGGAAAATACTGGACCAAAAAGAAGGCTGGAAAATAGTGGACTAGAGAAAAATACTAGCAAATGCATGTTTTCTAGCAGTTAAATCACTCAATGATATCATATTACAAGATAATAAAGCACAATAAAGCAACTTTAAAACTGTACCTTTTAAGTTTTCTTACTTACTTATATACTTCTTTACCGTTATTATTATCTAGTACTCAGGCTGGAAATAGGATGGTATGGGTCCGTATGGCATACCAGCACTTCCCTGGCCAACTGGAAAGCATATCACCCTTTCTTTCATGAAAAAGTTATAAAAAATATAATTAATGCACAATATTAGATATGCAGCCACACTCTGACAGCACTTATATTTTTTCCAATTCAAGCCCTGATAGATCTGGCAGTCGCTCGCTCAAACTTTGCAGCTCATACTTTGAAATACGATTACTATGCCATTGCTAGTAACCCTATTCCCGAATGTAAGTGGTGTGGATACCGTATAACCCGATATCATGACTGATAGCAGATTAGGAACTTTACTATTTTCAAGTAGGCCAGCTTCACCATTGAATCTTACTGTGAAAAAATAAACCAAAAATTTTTTATGACATTCACAAGCTCAACAGCGCATTACCAGTACTTTACTAGCAGACTTTCCTAGTTAGCGTCGCAAATTGTTAAATTTCTGACGTTAGGCTTTAGGCTATATAAACCGCTAAGACTCAAACCACGCTACTAATTAATCAGCCAGCCTAACAGTTAAATCAGTGATCTCACATTGTTACTGAACTTAAACACAAAGTTTCATATGCCTAGTGTTTAAGTGTTTAAGTATCATAGGCCTATCTATATATGCGACGCTCATCAATCACGCCGCACCATCTGATGGCATGGTTGGTAGCCTAATATTGTCAAATCGTGAATCTTCACCATCGTGAATCTTCACCATGTCCAAGTACGATTATTGTTATTTGATTATTGTTATTTAATCGCAAAAAATTTAGCGCAGTTGTCATGCACAAAGCAGACACGATTGAGACGGTGGGGCAAAATTGACGAGCGTCGCGAATTCTTGACAAGGCCAGCGACAGAGAACATGCTCTCGACTGGTACAGAAAACACGCTCAATGTCAAATAAACTTTCGCAATACGGCTTAGATTCGGATATGTGTGAGCGTGTCATCTCCAGTAGAGTATAGCTGACATCTTTTCGTCTTCCGTGAGCACTGCTGGGCCACTTCTTGCATGATGTGAAAGGTGCTACTATGATTAAGAGTACTATCGTCGTCCTTGCTATACTGTTTGTGAAATGATTTCCATCGCCGTTGCCAGACTCCAGATTCTCCAGTAGTTGTAGCTTCTTGTTTGCAGGTTCCAGACACACTAATGACGATGGTGTCGCTTGATCATTTGCTCACATTGTTATGGTTGTCAGGTAATCGGATGTGATTCCACCAAAATGTCCGCCCAACAGCAGCGAAATGCTTGCAGATAGGCCTAACGGGTACCGTAGAATGCAGAAGCAAATGCTCTTGCAACACATCCAGGTTCCAGAGCGACGAATCTTAGACCTTACAACTTAAAGATGAATAAACGAATATTACGGACAGTTTAAAAGTACAATCTGGAAAATTTTTGCAGCTCGAGCGACTCGGCTGGGATATTTTGTGGTGGTGGCTCGAAAAAAATATGGCTCAACTCGAACATTTTGCAGCTCAGCTTTTGCAGCTTCGGCTGCCAGGTCTACTAACTGACCACTGGCTGGATGAGTAACAGCTGTAACACGACTCTCGTCGCTGTGTCCACCAGGGTTCCACACAGTCAGCAATGCTGTGTAGTTAGTATCAGCACTGAGATCAGCAATCCTGTGCGACATTTGGCCGTCACATGATGTAGCATTGTACTTCATGACTGATATGCAGGCAGGGTCAATCATCACTGGTGGTAACGACATTGTCTGAAACAATTACACAATACATTATATATCACACATTCAGCTGAGATTATGAATGATACATCGCAACTATTACTACCATGAAACAAACTAAAATAAAAAATACATATGCCTGTCCATCTAATGCTAACATCATCATCATCATGACGCGAAGCGTTCAGCCGTAGCATCCCGCTGTTGCGATTTGTTGCCAAAACAAGCAATCTTCTGCCAGCTGCGGAGCGTTGGTCACTGATATTCCCAAAAAGAAAAACACGGAACGAAAAAAATGAAAACTGGAAGTGGTTGTAAATATTCCCCGCAACTAACAAATGTCAGAAATCTAAAGAAACTGTCACATTTATGGGAGTAACTAAAAACAAAGAACTAAAAATCACAAACCAAAAAATATACAAATGGGCTCAAAATGCCAGACTGGAGAATGTCGGACCGAAAAGAAAAACCGGAAAATGCAAGCCAAAAAAATGCTAGCAAATGCATGTTTTCTAACAGTAAAAAATCACTGAATAATATCACATTACAATATACCAAAGCATGATAAAACAGAATTAACCTGACAGATGATGTAGACAAGTTGTTGACAGTCTGCACTGGCAGTGTCTTGTACAACTAGAGTGTAATGTGTAATAGCAGATCCACGTGACAGCCAGACAACAGTCACCGACGAACTACTGACTGCCGATGCTTTCAGACCACCGGACGCTGCACTGGGCACTAAACAAAGACATACAGACACAGACAGATGAATAAACATCGGAAGAAACTTCTTAACCAGAGCGGCTGGGATCATCTTGCGTAAGTCAAGCATAAATCATTCTTCCAAGAGCTGGTAACTGACAATGCCCACTTAGTGGTGTAATGGTTAAAACGTTGGACATACAATCTTGGTTGGGTTGCTATTAACTCAAGTGTTTACTTACTACCTGGGTGGGTGACTGTTTGTGGACAGGTAAAAACTCTCAGTATGAAAAAACCACTAAGGTCAACTCAGACTTCCATCCCTCAGTGATATTTAAATCAAATACTGCTTGGCTAGGATTAAGGCAGAGCACATTTACCTGTGTTGTGTGGCAGATGACACTGCGTAATCCAATACAGCAGGTGACGCTCTGTAGTTGTGCGACGGGTTCACACAAGGAGCTATACACCTTTCCCCACTAAACCACAAAAAGAGAAATTAGACATAACAAATTAACTAAACAGCAACTCACATGTCCAGGCATTCTTGGTCTTCACAGGACTGCGAGTGGTCAGCTTGTCATAGCTGGAGATGGTTTCAACAGACACCTTGTAATGAATGCTGCTACGAAGCCGATCTAGCTCTACACTGGTTCTAGTGCATGGCACTCGCATCTTGGTCGATGCAGGTGATGTAGTCAATATAAACTCCGAGCACTGGGCCACAGATGGTGAATAATCATACCTCAGCTGCACGATTAATGATGTATCTGATTTAGGCGATATGTTAAACTTTGTTGGTGGATGTGGCTCTACAAAAAGAATACATGACAATACTGCCAGCTTCAGTAGATTAACAACGAATCATTAATTGGTCAAAAAATATAATAATAAAATACGTCAACAATATATGTGCTAAACTTTGTCAGTAAATACGAAAAACACTCATCCATCACTCATTCATCCTTCCTTTCCAACCTCAAAACTTTTTTCCTCTAAATTTTTACCCCGAATCTCGCACCTGTTGGGCAGATTTCACAAACATATGCTTGAGTTTTTTAAATTTCAGTTTTACTAGTTGCAGTTATGGTTCTTACCTACGTCTTTTAGTTTCCTGAACTCAGGCTATTACCTCTCCCATAGCCATCTGTTTCTGGACTTTTTGGTGTTTTCACATACCTTTCATTTCTATTTCTCTCATTTCAGTACCTTTGAAACAGTTTAAGTTCTTTTAGTTTACGTGCTAGATGAAACTGGCATCACACATACGCCCTGATTCTTTCTGAGACTTTGGCGCTTTATAAATCATTTACTTACTTACTTACTTACTTACTTACATATCACATCATATACTTACGCGTAACAGCTTTCTGCTCATTGCTTGCTGGTGCCACAGTGTCACTGACAAATGTACTGACAGAAAGACTGTACCCAACACCAGCTGTTAGTCCATCACAGGTATGGCTCAATACATGTCCTGTCCACACAAACACAATGTCCCGGCCAACACATTATACCTCGAGTCTGTTACCCTCAAAACTTTCGCCAAAGTCTACTAAATGTACATCGTGAGTCAGGCACTAAACTCTTGTTCATATCTTTGCTAGATATTGACCAATTTTCAAATTCACTGACAGACTCGACCAAGAATTTGCAACAAAACGACCATCCCTATTTTGCAAATGCTGCAAAGAGTGATACGATAACAACAATGCATGCAGTTAGACAGCACCGTTAGTAGATAGAGCGAAGTTCTTACCATGGACGGTGTCAGTACAATTGATGGCTGCATCAGACGAAGCAATAGCATAGATATGAAAGCCGTCAAAGTATCCAGTGGGCCTAGACCAGCTGAAAGACATCAGGTTTGTTAACGTCTCGTTTACGTGCAATGATTTAACAGCACTCGGTGCTAATGTACAGCACACAGCACACATCAGTATTTAGTATATATCAGCAATAGCAACTGTCATTATTTCTCTGTATTTATTACAAGAAAAGCAATAGTACCAGATGTTAAAGATGACAAAGTTACAGAAAAGCAACAGTACGGTACCCTGAGGTAAATATTAGGGTTATGGTTAAACTGCTAGCTGGTTCAGTGTGAGATAACAATTATGGGAAGGCTGTTCACACACGTGCCTCTGTCACCAAGCCAAAAAACGGTCATGCTCGAGAGACAAAGATCAGCTCTAAACTTTAGTGATTACTGAACACCTTAGCTTTACATTAACCATGCTGTAAACATGAATCAAGACTTGAGCAAGTAGAAACGACAAACCATAATGCAAGGTGGTGAAAGTGATAGTAGAGGTGGTAGTAGTAGTAGTAGTAGTAGTAATGGTAGCAGTAGTATTAGTAGTAGTAGTTATACATGGTGGGCCAAAAATGACCCAACTTGTTTTTGTCAGAATTTCGTCAAAGCTTCCCAAAATTTGCTAATTTTTGGCACACGGATAGCTAAGACAATATAATTATGTGAGGTACACTTATTGTCCACCTGACCTGATTTATGTCGACACACTGCCACGTAAAACGCAAATGCCTTAAATTGTTGCATAATGCTGAGTTGTGCCCGTAAAAGTTCAAACAACTTAATTAAGCACACAATAAACTAAAATGTGGTTTATTTAACAGAATTATAAATTTGTGTAACAACTTGCTTCCAAATTATTAGAATTTATGCCTTAAGTGTACACAATGGCTTAGACGTGATGCTATGGCTGATAGCGGCATTAACGATCAACTGATCAAACTTCACAGCACTCATTCATGGATTAAACGTGTTATGAGCTTATCAGTCAGCTATTTTGTTGTCTGCTATTTTGGGTGTAAAACACTTAATACCACCAAATTATAAAATCATGTGGCACTCTCTGTCAAATTAATAATGAAAAGGCAAGCAATCTGATATGGATAATCACTGTGTAATGTAACAATTTGAAGCATCTGTTTTTATGCAGTAGTGTGTTGACATAAATTTGGTGAAGTAAAAAATAAGTGTACCTCACATAATTATATTGTCTTGGCCATCCGTATGCCGAAAATTAACACAATTTGTGAAGATTTGACGAAGTTCTGACAAAAACAAGTTGGGTCATTTTTTGGCCCACCCTGTAGTTGTAGTAGTGGTACTGACGAGCAGCGCAGTTGGTAGCTACAGGCGGTGACATAAGATGTCCAGATCTCGACACAACAGTCACGGTGTAATCAACTCCAGCAATGGCAGGTGACAGCACATCGCTAGCCTTCTCACTGTTCTTAACACTGACAACATCATGGCCCACTCTGTGTGGAAATTCCTTCACAGTCGACTCAAATGTCACTTCATAGAGATCAATGCTAAATGACGACCCCCTTGGTGGGTTAATGAAAACTTCCACAAGTCTGGTAGTCAGCTGGCCGCATGACACTCCACCAGGTGACAGTGGAGCTGTAATGCACAAAAACAGAGAATACAAGAAATAATGGAATATAATGGATAATAAATTTATATAGTGCAGTTAAAGCACAGAAAGTTTCTAATGCCCTGTGGCATCAAGGTTAGTAAAAAGGATCAAAAAAGTTTATCAATACAGTTTAAAAGTGTCACTAGACAAAAATGAGCTCTTGGTCTCAGATGGTCAGGAAATTTACTTACTTATTTATTTAATTTAGTCACTGGGCTGGGACACCAAAAAAAGACTCAGTGCACATATAGTTCGACTTGTTACAACACTAAGAAAGCTCACACGTGCATAAAGTTTAATCAAAATCTGCTCAGAACTTTTTGACTAGACTCTACAGACGAATAGTGATGGCATAAAATGCACTCTTCAATGGAGGCAGTAATGCCAAGAAAAATTAACCAATAACCATTGTCACGAATCAAGTGAATGCTAACTGATCATGACTCAGACAAACAAACAACATGTAGGCTACTTTACTACTTCATTCGACCACTCCACTGTGCAACTCCAAACTAACACTGGCCAAACTGTTCTGACCTTTAGATCTGATAACAGGCACTCTAGTACTAAACTCCTGCTCTGGCTAATATTCAAGCAAATTGTGGTCTTTCCACAGCACACCTTTTTATTGTCGAGTTAAAAGCCTGCATGGAAAAAAACATATGGACAGATGGATGAACAGACAACACCTGTAATGCAGTTTACTAAAATTGCCACATAATAACGAGACTGCCATGATCACTAAACTGAAATCTTTAGTACTTAAAATATCATTCCTGAAGTCCAGGTAACAATTTCATGGATAAGTGTTAAAACAGCAAGTTATGCACCTGTGTGGTTACAGAGCATGGATGGATCGCTGCGTAGACCACCGCTGACAGCAGCGACACTGATACAGTAATAAGCACCAAAGACTGGCAGATCAGTCACTGTCAACGAGTAGGACACATTGCCGACACCAGTGATGTTGACTGATGATGTTTGTGTATCATTATAAGCTACAATGTAGCTGTTAACGACGCCAGGTTGATCCCAGGACAATCTCATTGTACTCTCTGTAATGCCAACGTACTCCATGGCAGCAGGACCAGATGGAACTACAGGCAGACACATACAGATATATACAGACAGACTCGCAGACAGACAGAAAGACAAGTCGGTAAGTGACAAGGCTCACAAAGTGATATAATGTGGAAGTCCTCCTTGTTTCTTTAGCCGATAAAGCAGATAAAATTTAAATAGCTGGCTAATACTGTGGAAGACAAAACTGATCTGGACATCAAGAGACAGAAAACAGGTGAGAAAAACTTCAAGAAATTCAAGCAAATTAGTTCAACGTCTCAAACTGGCAGTGGTAAGTAATAGCTAGGCTCACAGCCAGACTTTTCTAAAAGGGAGTATCCTATACACACCGTGGATGCAAAGCAGCCCTACATTAATCCAGCTAGGAATCTGGAGTGTTTGTAACCATCCCAGGATGGTCTGGGCAAAACCCCAAATGCAAATGATTTCTTGAGCATTTTGAGCTAAAACACTGCATCTGCAAAGTGCCACTCTCCAGACATTACGAATTTCCCTGACAATTCCTTAACATTTCCCCAACTACTTGCGGCACTCCTGACCATTTTGTAAGTACTATAAATATAAGTGCTATAAATTAGAATATAACACAGATATAAATATTAGAAACTAAAACATAAGTAAGCAACATTCAGCAATAAACAACGTATAATAATTGATAGAGAGTTAAAGTGAGCAATACAAAAAAGCATGTTGATGCAATTTTTAGAAGTTTTGGGGCAATTTTCGTTCATGAAATTTTTTCCTGACATTTCCTGACAGCTGCAAAATTCCCTGACATCACCCTATTTTCCCTGTTGGTGGTCACCCTGCATCTGCTGGTGGCATTTTTGGTTACTTTTATGCAACGTTTCCTGGCTCAAGCTTATAGGGGATTGTGGTCTACGAGCCTGAAAACAACCTAGTTAAGAGTGATTAGTGGAAAACTTCTACTTCACCGTTATGCACTAGAGCAGAAAGTTAAGCCTAAGTGACAATAATCAACACTAACAATGTACTATCAGAGATCCAGCAGCCTATGTACCTGTGTAGTTGCAAAGCACAGCAGGCTGACTGTACAGTTCACCACTGACAGCAGTTACACTGATACAGTAGTAGGCACCAGGGACCGGCAGATCAGTCACTGTCATCCAGTACATGCTGGTGTTACCAGTGCCAGTGACAGTAATGGCACTGTTGTTAGTCACGGTGTCATTATAAGCTACGATGTACTTGTCAATGATGCCAGACTGATGCCACGATAACGCCATTGTACTCTTGGTACTGTATGCATATGCCAGGTCTGCAGGTTTTGATGGAACTAAACACACACACACACAAACACACAGACATGAATGGAAACACAGACTACAAAGTGTTCGACTGTTCACGACATGTTTCTATACAAACATCAAACAGTTCGGTTTCCAAACAACTTAGAAGTGCTTAGAAGTTTGGCAGATCTACAGTTATAACACAGTGAGTTCCATCCACGTTCGTCATTCAGCAAACCAACACTATCTCATCATATGTCGCAGTCAACTCAAGATGTAGTCCTACAGCCATCAGGCAAGTTCAACTGCTAGCCATTTCCTGGAGAAGCATACAAGACAGTTAAACGGTTAACAGAAAACCCTTCTCATAGCTACGACACATCACTTGCCACATGAGATCACACAGAGTTACTTGCCAGCCGATACAGGAACAAAACCCAGCATTTTCGCCGTGCAGTGCAGCCAAAGTCTGTAAGCTGATCATGCAGTAACCGACTAAGTCATGTCCACTCGACCCTATTCCCACTTTTTTTGTTGAAGGAGCTGGTCGACACACTTCCCTTATATATGACTGCCATGATCAATGCTACTGGACAAGGGCTGTCTGCCTTCCAAACATAAACGTGCCATCGTCACTCCACTGCTGAAAAAACCTGACCTGGATGCTGACGAACTGAAGAACTATTGACCCGTGTCCAACCTAAAATTTATGTCTAAGTTGGTGAAACGAGTCGTCGCATCGCGTCTCGTCAGCTACCTCAATGACCAAGATCTAATGCCCCAGTTGCAGTCAGCATATCAGCGTTTCTTTAGCACAGAGACAGCCATACTGAAGGTGCTGTCGGACATTTACTGTGCCATAGACAGTCAACACGTTGTACTTCTTGGATTGTTATATCTCAGTGCAGCGTTTGACTGTGTAGACCAGTGATGGGCAAATCACAAATCAAATCACAAGTCCAAATCACAAATCATTTGCAAAAATTGATTTAAATCAATGTCCCAAATCACAAATCATATCCTCAAATCACAAATCATTTTTTATGAGAACTTGCATTTTTTTAAAATGTTTAATTTATATAATCTAATCTGTCAAAAATCGCACCATATTTAAAATTGAGAATTTTACACCAAGCATAAGCCAGTGTGTGCAATATGACGATGGGTATAAAAATAGTCTACAGTTAGTCCTTTATTCTCTTTACATGTATCCAAAAATCTAAATGTTGCAGCTGCTGCTGTGCTCACATATCAGCGAAACAGCAGCTGCCATTGGTTAGGTCCTAAGCCCCAATTGCTTCACAAATATTCTATTTGCCAAACAAGACTAGTGAACTTTGCAACTTGTTTCATTGTTGCTTGTCAGCACAACAACTGTATCACCACTTACACTTACACAACTATACTATCTATTAGTATATGGTGTACACTTATCAACAGATGTCAAGAAAAATCCACTGATACTTAGCAAGAATGTCAAGTTTTATGTCAAATGTCAAGCTGTCATTAATCAGTGTTGTTCTCCATCTCCACACTTGTGGCTGTCAGTCTGGCACGCCTTGCTCTGATGATGGCTCCACATGTTGAGAGCATTTTTGTGATTTGAAATGATTTCAAATCAAATCATAAAATTTCAAATCAAATCAAATCACATGTTTTGAAAATCAAATCAATATTTTTCAAATCAAATCACTGTACATGATTCAATCATGATTTAAATCAAATCATGATTTGGATTTGCCCACCACTGGTGTAGACCATGATATTTTACTGCATCGGTTGCATGTCAAATAATTTGGCATCTGTGGAACAGTGCTTGATTGGACTGCATCATTTTTGTCTGGTCGGTCACAGAGGGTACTGTACAGGGGACGTCTGTCGGTAGTGTGGCAGCTGCTGTGTGGAGTCCCGCACGGGTCAGTTCTAGGCCCTATTCTGTTCCTGCTGTATACGGCTAAACTGTTTGACGTAATTGCAGAATGTGGTTTCACATGCCACACATACGCTGACGACACATAGGTCTACCTCAGCACACCAGCCTGTGACCACATCAATGCGATGGAACGCCTGGCAAGCTGCATCGAGTGGATTCGCGGCTGAATGGCCGACAGTCACTTGAAGCTAAACGAAGAGAAAACTCAGATCATCTGGCTGGGTACTCGTCAGCAACTGAACAAGCTAAGCACTCAAGCAATGACTCTTCCAAACGCCACGGTCCAGTTTTCAACTGCAGTCAAAGACCTTGGTGTTGTACTGGACAGCCAGCTCACCTTAGCCAATCATGTTGCTGCACTCAGCTGTTCCTGATTTTTCTACATCCGGCAGCTGAAGTCAATTAAGCAGTCACCGACACCAGAGGCAATGAAGACATTAGTGTATGCCTTCATCAGCAGCCGAATTGACTACTATAACAGTGTGTTCACCGACATCAGTGGTCAGTTGCTCCAGAGGCTGCAAGCCATCCAGAACGCCACTGCCCATCTCATCACTGGGGCCAAAAGATTTCAACATGTGACACCGATACTGCATCAATTGCATTGATTATCAATTCAGCAGCATATTTGGTTCAAGATAACCGTGTTGGTGTACAAGTGTCAGCACAATATGGCTCGGTCTTACCTGTCGACATATTGCATCCCAACGTCATCACATGATGGTCGGTGTCACCTTCGCTCTGCCATATCTGGACAACTATCTGTTCCACGCACAACGATGAACTGCGATGACCGCAGCTTCGCTGTTAGCAGTCCGGTCATGTGGAACAGTCTGCCAGCTGCATTTCGATTAAACATGTCTGTATTTCGTAGGCAGCTGTAACATTCTTCATGACAGAAGCTACTGACAGCATGTAACAGTTGACTTAACGCATTTGCTGCATTTTTTCAAACTTGCGCCATATAAATGTCATTAATAATAATAACAATAATAATAAACCCAGCCAAACAGGCCAGTACTCGATTTACCTACCCCGGAGAGATGAAAGGCTGAGTTGATCTTGGTGTTGGTTATATACCAGGATGGTTTACCTGTTTGCAGACAGTCACCCATTCAAGTACTAGTAACCATAAACTGACAGCGATCCAACCGGGAGTTTAACCCATGACTTCTAGATTGTAATTCGTTATGTCACCAAGCCACTACATTTGTATGCAGCCTGCATCCAGCTTCTACGCCAGACTGAACACCGGCTGCAGTCATCCCTAGTGGAAATATACAGACACCAGACATTACTCAGCACAACAACTGTCAACAGTTCACCTGAGTGGTTACAGATCATGGCAGGCAGACTGTGCAGCCCACCGCTAACAGCAATGACACTGACGCAGTAGTAGGCACCAGAGACCAGCAGATCAGTCAACGTCGAGTAAAACACATTGCCAACACTAGTGATGTTGAGTGATGACATCACGCTGTCATTAGATGATACGATGTAGTTGTCAACAACACCAGATTGACGCCAGGACAACGTCATTGTACTCTCTGTACTAGTGATGTATACTAAAGCATCAGGCTCCGATGGAACTGAAAACATCAAAGCACACAGAGAAAGATTAATACAAACACACAGGAAGCATGAGTGTACCGGAAAGCCCAAATTCCATTATGCCGACTTTGCGACAAAGTCCGGGACAAGTTCCCGACAAAAACGCGGACTTGTCGCGGACACAAATCATGAAAGTCCGCGACACAAATCGCGTCGCTGACTTTCATGATTTGTGTCCGCGACAAGTCCGCGACTTTGTCGTGAACTTGTCCCGAACTTTGTCGCAGACTTTGTCGCCGACTGTCCTCGTGCATTGCAACAGACTAAATTCCATTAGAACGACACAAACAACTTTGTCACAAACTTTGTCACGGACTTTGTCGCAAACATCTCGACATGTTGAGATGGTTTGTGTCCGCGACTTTCGTGATTTATGTCCACGACTTTCCCCACGGGGAAGTTTCGGTGAAAGTCAGCGTAATGGAATTTGGGCTGAAACAAACACACGTATTTGGTTTCTGTTTAACTGGCTGCTACTTTCCCTCTCAGTTAGCCGACGCCATATCCACCTGTATCTATGATACCAAAACCTGTTGGGTTTCTGCAGCAAGTTTTTTAAAAGGCAAAATGACTTTCTTGTTACCAAAAAAAGCAGCATCAGAAACACTGAAAAATGGACAGTGACCTATATTAGAGCAAAAACAATGTGTGGGACTAGATTCAGCACTGCTCATACAAGTCAAGCACATGTCCAGAAGTGCTTTACAATTTCATAAGTGGCTGCTGATCAGCATGAGCTAATGACAATCTGCTACTGCTAAGAGGTTTTCATAATTCACGCTGTTCTGTAGTTCAATAAATGTATCCTATTACATATTACAGAAACTTTGCAATCACAGGTCCACACAGTCTGCCAGCAGAACTGCATCACCCAAACATCGAACTAAGATAATTTTGATGGCTACTTAAAACATTTTTGTTTACATGAGACACTGGCTCTTAGTGACTCTTGTTTGAGAGCGCCTTATAAATATTCAGCTACTACCAAGTACTACTATTACTACTATTGCTGCTGATCCTACTACTAGCAGACAGAGAAAAAGATACGGGCAAACGTACATGTGTTGTTTGTGCCGTTTACACCATCACTACATAGAGACGGACAAGCGCCCATAGAGACCGTATAATTTCCACTTGTGTCACTGACACGATCATTACACAAAGATGTACAAGCCACCACAGAGATGGTATACGCTGTGCCCGGCACAAGCTGACCAATCAGGAGCTTCGTCTCAGTGGAGGAAACGTTCACAAGACATGAGTTGACGCAGGCTACTTGATAATAATCTGTGTTGTTTGATGGAGACCACGTCACTTCCAGAGCTGATGAGTTAACGGCTTTTACCTCAACCCAAGACACAGCTTCTGGGACAATGATTTCAGCTACACATATGCGCACAATGGCCAATAAACTTAACAAAGCATTTTAAAACACAAAATAAGCTAAACTGCCTATGTGAAACCGCTGCTACAACAAAAATGCAAATTTACTGGGCCACTAATTCTCCCAGCAAATTAAACTAAATTTGTGTGCAAACTTCCTCAACTTTTGCAAAATTCCATCGCACGGTGATCCCAAAATAGACAAAATTCCACCGGCAATTGACGCTGTTGATGCACCAGCAAACAGTGCTATGGGGTACAAGGATTTGTAACCTGCTACACGTACAACATAATTAGCAAAAAAATTCTAGAGAAAAAAAACATGCAATGTGCACAAATACTATCGTACATCGTACAGTAAGCTCCCTTTATACTGTGGTGTAAAGCACACAGCAAACATACTGCAGAACTTTTTGAAGTTACTTTATTATTTTGAGATAAGAAGCAGATGTTAATAACAAATAATTGCACTAAAGAACAAACGTGTGAATTCAAGGCTAATTAGCTACCTAAACGCAGATAACAAGAACCATCAATACGAAAAAGTGGAGTTAACAAAAGCACGCAGTGTTGTGGATGCTGACTGCTAACCTGTCGTGGTCGCAACAGTTGTCGGTAGTGTTGTCATGCTGTCGGTAACGTCAAAAGTCGTTGTCAGTGACAAGCTGCTAGTGACCATACTGCTGTCTACAGCAGATGACGTCTGACTTGCAACAGTTGACTTTGTCACCGAAGACAACGCACTGACAGTTGTCAACAATGCAGAAGTAGCATTTGCCTCGGTAGAACCATTAACCACCAGCAGTGACGCCAGGCTGGTATTCAAAATCTGTGGAGCTGTGGTGACAACGAGTTGACTCGTCATCGAATCAGTTGATATACTACTGGAATTTGTAGGGTCAGAACTAGAAAACTGAACGCTGTCTGTGGTCACGTTGTTTCCAGTTGCCGATGACATCTACCAGCAACACAAGTACATAGTGACAACAAACAAACACATGCATTATACAGTAACCACCATAAGAGAAAGCAAGATGGCAAAAACACCACAAAAATGAAGCATATCGCCAACTAACCATCATTAGGCCTAGTGTCCAGTCGACGCCTGAACAGCCACTCACAAGCAAGTACGTGGATCAGATACGCAGTAATTTCTTCAGGTTCTGGTGTCCGGTTAGATGGTAAGTACTGTACAGCACTTTATGGAAAACCCATTACATAGCTACAGAGCATCACCTCCCATATGAAATCACATTGTTTTTTCACACAGTGTTACCTGCCACTTGATACAAGTAGGCCTAAAAGCGCCTGCCTTAACCCCAACCATGAAGGACAGAACTTGATTTACCTACCCAGTGGGGATCGATGGCTGAGTTGATCCTGGTGCTTAGTTATATAATGAGATGATTTACCAGTCTGCAAACAGTCACCCATCCAAGTTGTAACCACCTTGATAGTGACCCGAAAGAGTGAGAAAGTCAAGACCTTTTAATCTTTCTTTTAATTGATGACAGGCACACCAATTTTTTTTTAACTTCTGTCCCAGAAAGCATAATCTGCCCTATAAAACGGCCGTGGTGCTACTAATGATGATGCCCAGAACAATGTTTACTGTGCTGTCACCATGGCTGCAGTTCACTCGTGCTCTTTAGACCACAACAAGCGGGTATGGGCCGCCAGGTTAGCCCAGCCTTCACTGCCACTTATTATTCCTTCTGACTCGAGCCTATAAGCTAGCATTCATTTGCCCATCCCACGAGAAGTTGACGTAAACGTGTAAAACGTGTCAGCTATACAGCGTCTACTCTGCAAGGTTGCTCTGCACGGTCAATGAGATAGCGTTTCGCGCTGTAGAATCACAGTGAGAAAAAAAAACGTGGAAAGCTGAGTTAACCAGAGGGAAAAACGGGGTCAAAATACGCTCATTTGACAACATACGGCAGCCGGATAGAGAAAGGATTCAGCCCACATGATGGCTGAACGGTATAGTTCATATCATATGGGACCACAGAGTGTTACCTACCACCCAACACAAGTGAACGTGCCCTGCCATAACCCTAGCCAGGCAGACCATATACTCGATTTCCCTAGCCATAAGGGATAAAAGACCGAGTTGAGCTTGATGTTGGTTATATACCCAGATGGTCTGCCTGTCCGCAGACAGTCACCCATAAAAGTACTAACCACTTGACAGCAATCTGACCAGGAAGCGTTACACTACCAAGTCACTAAGACAGAAAGCACTACATACAAATATACAGTAATAACTCATAAGTGCAGTGAAGTACAACGGACGCGCACCATGGTGTAGACACATAAGACGACCACGTGCTCATGCCGTCAATCACAGATATACAGACATACAGTCTAGCCGCCTGATCCAGATATAATGCATGATAAAAAACGCAAGCTACAGGTCTTAAAGTTGAGCACTTTACGCTCTATATAGGCTGCAGCCATTATCGACACTCCCAGCGCATTTTTGCAGAATTTTGCTTCACTCTCTCATAAGTTTGTTTCGAGTATGACAAGAAAAAATGTCAGTCCAATGCCGACATATTGTGCGGTCATTCGCCTAGCTGCATACTGCATTTCACAACCATATCCCCAACCGTTTCGACCTGTGACGTTCTGAACGGAAAACTGGCACACCGGTTACTCCTGCTCTAAAACAGTGGCGTAGCCAAAATTTGAATTGCGGAAGCCTCGTCTCCCTTCCCCTGCCCTCCCCTTTCCCCTTTTGTCC
>Ga0056128_1000537_pt1 | contig 34811 bp, 19 predicted proteins | sample WorMetLIZISLAND2_FD_71113 | JGI IMG/M metagenome (GOLD analysis project Ga0056128, IMG submission 71113) | Marine gutless worms symbiont microbial communities from Max Planck institute for Marine Microbiology, Germany - Olavius geniculatus... ...
ACCATCGGAGCAGGGTAGCAACTGACAGCACCAGTTGAGACTAGCAAGCTTGTACCCGTGACATATTATGTTAGCATTGCGTGATAAATAACAAAAAATATTTAATCAACAGCCATATTTTGTTACAATATTTTGAATTCATATTTCTTCACCTACAACTGGTAAAAATTTCGTGTAAATTGATCACCATTTGAGTGAATTGTGAGAGGAAGAAAAATGGGTCCTTTTTAGGAAACAATGTGTATATAAGTTTAGGAATAGGGAAAAATTGCCTCTTTGGCTTTGGCGGAACTTATCTATGGCGTTCCTTAGCTACAGTGCACCGAGTTACAATTTCGGACTAACGTCCCTTTGGACTAGTAACCTGTCATCCATAGATGCGGTTATCAGTTACAGCATGGATGTACATACCATAGTGATAACGTTGTCCAAACCACCTGCAGTGAAAATGTAGTCACCAGCATTCTGACTACCAAGCACCGTTGGGGCACTGCAAAATACAACAAGAAATCTGAGCTAATGCTCATGAGACATGCGAGAGCCTATAATCTTGGTGTATCGCCATCCACTTTGTAGCAATTCACTATTTTGCAGCTGAAAATCACAAAAAAAATCATTAAAAATCCCTATGTTGGGGATTCAAGGTCATTCAAGATCATCGACGTTGATACCATTAAGAAGCATGACATTAGAGCTTGTTATGATGAGCAACATATCTATGCATAACTGCAATCGTTTTTGCGATAGACAAACCAATAGTGAAAAAATAACCATTTCTTAGGGGGTACCCCTATTTGACACTTGCATGCACCATCCTTGAACATAAGGCGTTGGGAATTGGACTGCTAAAATCTACATTCAATGGCAAAAATTTCATATGCAGGTTGTCTTGGTTTTTCTTCAGCCATTTCGGTGCAGTTCACTCTTGAAATGTGTGTTGCAGCCCAAAAGTGCGAAAAATTTAATAAAACCCTCTATTTTGGGAGCTAGAGGTCATTCAAGGTCATCGATGTTGACATTCCTAAGAAACTCGTTGCCAGTACTTGTTATGATAAGCAGTCTGTGCTTATTAGCAACCATACTCATGCTAAACAAGACAATGCAAGTAAAATAGCATCTCTTTTGCCCTTTCATTCATGAGGACCATGCTTGCTACTTACAAGCACGAGTCACCAAATGTTCAAGCACGGATTTTGGATCTCGAAGCACGTTCGTGCCTGTAGGCACATTAAAATAGACAGATACAATATGACAAAATAGTACACAGTATACATACAACTGTATGTTGATGGGACCCTGATGCATTGCACCACCGCCCATTAAACTACCGATGAACTGACTGATGAAGCTGAAATAATACAAGCAATACATCGGAAAACGGACATAGCTTTAAAGGTTAGGTTAATCGGCAATAGTCAACAGCGCTCTATCGCAGCTCTGCGACCAATGCAAGCGGTTCTCATCACCATTTCTAAGGCCCTGAGCCGGCAGCATGTGCAAACACAGATCAGATATATAAGTGGTACACACACCTCTCCCATATACTGCTGTTACCTTCCCAGCGGTTAGGCTGATATCAAATTGTACTGCTGGTGACAAAGGCACATGAGTGTGAACAACTAGCCCAAAGTCATTACCCTGGTAGTATACTGGGCGAGAGTCAAACCTGCAACTTCATGGTCACCAGTCCACACCACCAACCCAAACAGACATAGCATACCGGTACTGTATGCTATAAAATGGTAACAGGAAATAATTATACTATCAGATTTAATAGCCAAACCAACTGTCTTGGGCTGCAGCCCATCTGTGATGACCTTCAGATAGTGTGTCATAACCAGTCAGGGCTATTTCAAAATAAGCTATTGCAAAATAAACCTTAGAACACAGCTTTACTCAAGTGCTATAAATGTGCAAAATACATGTCACAGTTAATATAAACAAAGAAAAATACTAGCACTGCTAGCAACACTGTTGCTAAGTTTAAATTTTACATTCATGTGACCGACTTTTCCAAAATTACACCACGCTGTGTTACCAAATGTTGATGTTTCAGCACTTATCGGGGCACAATTTTTTTTTGTGCCTGAGATTAGGAGCAGGCTTCTCACTGATACCATTTGATTATACATATTTACTCACTGTTACTTACTTACTTACTTACTTTCTATAGGCCAGATTGCAGATGCCCAGCCAGCAGTAAGAAAGCATTTATGTTCAGTTTGCTAGTTTTTCTGTTGCTAGTTTTTCTGTTGCCAGTTTTTGACCAAGACTTTGACAGGACTGCAAAGTACAGTATAAACAAAAGTTATCTTTGAATAAACTACAGCAGTAAAGGGGATGTCAGACAAACGATAAAATTGGATGATTTTATCTGCCGACAAAATTGCCCGACAAAAATCTGTTGTGTGTAATGCAAAAATTGCCCGATTTTGTCAGCCAAGATAGAGCACGTTTTATCTTCGATGATTTTGTCGACCGACTTTTTGTATATCAGACAACAAATTTTGTTTATGTTGCCATAGTGATTGTTTACAACAGAAAATTAATGTTTATATTAGCTTTTTATTGTGCTTGTTATTTGTTTTCGTTCATTAGTTGCAGAGAAAGTGATGCAAGTATTATTTTGCAATCTGCATTCTGCTGTTGTGCTAGGTGATATCGTACGAAATGGCACATGAACATATCGGCCGTGTGTCATGGTTCACCGATTTTGTCGGCCGATTTTGTCAAGCAACTAAACCATGCCCACAAAAGTTGGTCGACTTTGTCGTTCGTCTGACATACGTTTAACTCTAAAGCTTTACAAGTTCATTGAATCACAGTTTTAGTTTTTGGTGTCTGCCAAAACATCAAGCAGTTAGATAATAGAAGTAAACCAGGAAATAAACTAATAATAATGCTATACTATGACAAATTTATATACAGATTATTTAGTAGTAAACGGATGTCGATAAATAGACAAGTGTATCATACTCGTGAAATGGATTGCCACCGCCCGGTCCAACCCGGTGTATAGTAATGCGAGTGTGTCCAGGGCCGCCAAGATCAGTTTGCGTACTATGCTCTACAGTGACATGCGTTGCTCCCGCTTCAGGCAACTGCATGTAGAAAAACCACACATAACTCATTTGCACACGTACTTCATGAAAATGAGTGACTGACTTAGTAGTGAGGCAAGAAGTGGCAATTCTCCAATTTTATACTGCAAGTTTCAGAGAGATTTTGGACACACAGACTTTGCAAATTTCCAACCAAGAAGATTGTGGGTGCCAAAATTTCATCATTTTGCTCTTAAATTTTCTTAAAATGTAGGATTAGTCACAAATTCTGCATTTTTAGGTGACAAGTTTCCAACAATAAGATTTCCAAATTCAACTTTTCAAAAACCAAAAAAATTTCCTGGTACAATTATCTATGTACATAATATACTGCAGTATTAGTTTGTCCAGCGCATTAGAGGTTTTTACAAGGATGTGCTATATAAATCTACATTTTACCATCACTGGTCATCAGTGAATATCTAGAAGCAGTCCTATGGCCTCTATTTTCTTCCAACATAAACAATTTATGCACGAGTTACAACAAAAAAATTAAACTAATCCTACAATTACCCAATGACTTCCAGTGCTACGTGTTATATTCATTTGTGTGTAATCAGAATAATATTGTACACTATATTGCCTACATAAGCTAGCTAAAGCATCTATCATGTGTTGGTTTTTCACAAGAAGAACACATGAAACTACTTTTACAGCACCGAGCTCTCTGGGGGAAGATCAGACAGCCTACAGCACTCTCTAGCTTATTAATCGGAATAATTAAAGTAACAGTAAGTAAAATATTCACCTGTGATGTAGGCTGAGAAGTATTCTCGGTGCTAAAATAAACAGCAAGCAATTCCCCACAGTAAGTAACAGTTGAGTGCAGGAATAGTTTCACAAACTATGCATATAATGCAATATGTCTAATGTCATTTCGGCTATATTTTAAAGAGTTAACAATTGTTAACATCAAACAATAAATTTGGCAGCAATGCTTAATCGCTTACAAAGTTGGAGACATTACAGTACTGTACTGTCATTTTAGATGATCTTTTAAATACTGCTTTCAGCCACTGGTATATGATTCTGGTCCAATGAAAAAGACTATTGGATATTGCTGCAACAAGCTTTTGTAAGATATATGTCACTCATGATACTCAGCCAACAGCATCACCATATGTAAAAAATTTCAAGACAAATAAAGTAACCAGTTGATAATCAATTCTAGTCTAATGTATCATATTTCTAATTGCAATTTATACGTATTAACAGTACAATGTTACATAAGACAAAATGGTACCGGCCTGCTATTCCAAAGGTCCATTGTGCAGATACGCGCCACAGTGCTAACATTTGGGTTAAGGTTAGGGTTAGGGTCAGCCATAGGGTTAGGCTTAGGGTTAGTGGGAATAGTAGACTTTCGGAATAGCGGACCCGAATCAGACAAAAAAGTAGGAATATGGCATACTTACAAGATTGCTTCTATGAAACCATTGCGACATCGAGAACAAATATATTCCTACAACAAATAAATAAAATCATAAATACAGGAAACAGACAAGTGTATTAATCATTGCTGTCTACCATGATACTTGTGACAACACATCCATCATGTTTTTATGGGACTGTATGCATATATGTACGTAACCTGATTGGTGGCACTATTTACCGATAACTATCAAAATTTGTTTTCGGTAATTTTTGGTTAAGGTTAGGGTTAGGGTTTTGGTACCAACAACTACCGAAAACGTTTTTAGTATACCTTGTTCAGTATTTAAATTTTAATGCCACCCAACCTGATGATCCTGGAATGATAATGGGCGACTTCACTTTTTGACTTAAGACTTTCGCTGAGACTTTCACTGAGCCTAAACGGTACTAGTCTATAATATAACTGCATGTAAACGGCTGGTTTTAGTTACAAATTCTGACTAGCAGAAGACTTACTGGTGTTGAAATGTTGCTGTAAATTGCATGCCGATATTCACACATTAATATTAGGTTTCATTTATATGTGGCTTTGTTGGACTATCTATATATTCTATATAGATATCGATCGATATTTGTTGTTTATGTTCTCAACTCTCGCTAGGTGTCGCTATAGCTGTCGCATTAGTTTGCTCATGTTGGTGAAAAAAGTAAGTAGTGAAAAAACCTGCTTCCAAACTGGTGCTAGTGAGATGTTATTTACTGACGCTGGCTGTGTGCGTCGTGACCTTGTGGGTGTATGCCGGTCCAAGCGCCGGTCTATACGTGTGATCACGTGATCACGTTAGGTCACTTGGCGGTGTCAGTTTGTCTAGTAAGCACGTGCTTCTGTTGCAGTTTGGCGCTTGATATAGTTTCGAGTTTGATAATGGCAGCAGTTTGTGGTGATAACGTTAATTGTCGGTCATGCAGCTGCAAGATGCTGCAGTTTTGTATGCGGCGTTTCTAGTGCGTTATGTCGTCGTTCTGGGCAAAAGGTAGGTCTATTATCAGTGCGTTGAGCTACTTTTTCGGCTGAACAAGGTAGGTTGGTTTGTTATTTACTTTAAATGCTGCTTCAGAAGTGAGTGAAATAGGTAGAATTAGTGCTGCTATAAATGTTTCAGAAACTGCAAATAATTGACTATCAAGACCCGAAAAAGTGCAGATAATTATGGGTGAATTCATTCCATCATTCTAAAAAGGGTTTTTTGATGGGGCCTATAAAGAAAAAAGAAAAATGTTAGGTTTACAGTTTTCCACCATTTTTAATCGCTTAGTTGAACTTTGGTCTAAGTACAGACTTTAGCGTTCAGCTTTAGCTTTAGCTCAGCGAAAAGGCTCAGAGAAAGTTTAAGTCAAAAAATGAAGTCGCCCAATGTGCAGGGCATAAATTTACTCACTTGTTTTAACTGATTTAGTGTTAACCTTCAGATATAAGTATAACCTAACTCATTATTTATATTTTATTTAAACAATTCACAGTAACTCAAAATAGAACAAGATGGCAAGCAAACACCAATTAACTAGTGCAGACAATGAGAAAACTGCAAAGATGCCAAGGCTATATGCACTAACAGACACCTTTAAAAACAAGACAAACAAATATAAAATGTACAAGGAAAACTAAGTATGCAATAGTTGTTTTACACATAATATAAAAACTGAGTGAGGTCTGATTTTTTCACCAGAGTTTTAAACTTTTTAACACTGTTTAAGTCATTTATTTGGGTAACAAATTTGTAACCCATTTTTATCTAAAAAAACTAAACGTTCCCTACAACAATAAAGCCAACCATTTGTACAATATTGCAACATACTTACGTCTAGCAACGGTTCGGTTTCTGACTCGCACGTATGACAGTACCATCGATTTGTGGCTTCTCGGATTTCAGGTTCGTTATTTGCTGCCATGCTAAAAAATGATAATATTGACAGGGTACAATTTACAGACAATAGAAATAAACTGCCAGGTCTTTGAAGCGTTTTTTTCACATAAAAACAAACGCAGTAAACACCTACAACAACAATATTCAATGACGTCATCGATAGAGAAAAATAAATAAGTAAAGAGCAAGCCAACATCGGTATGGAAATGCAAAAAAAAAACAGTACAGCATAGCCGTTATGTTACGACTACTGGTTACTTATTTAACAAATCGAACAAAGCTTTGTTGTTGTCGCCATTATTGTTTGTTTTTGTTTACAAAATTCGGGAGTGAATTTTCTGTAGTTGTGGCATTTCGCCGACTGCGAAATGGCTGCACGTGAATCTGTGGACGATGCACGCGGTCGATCCACGGTAGTTTCGACATTTCAAATTCAATGATTATATTTACCGTGCGCACGCACGTAGGGTCCGCATGTAGTCACGGCCTGTGGTAAAGTGCGAATTTGCGGATCGACCAACGGGTAAACTGCGGACCAAAACTTGCGGACCGCCAGTGCGGACCAGTGGGTAAATGCGGACCACTAAAATGCGGTCCCCGCTCAATCGAACGTCTAATGCACTAATGCATGGTGTTATTGCACGCACGGTCCGATGTCGCGCACAAAATGTTATAGACCGTGCGCGCTCCATTGAAGTCGCGTTAACTTTCGTGCCTGCTCATGGTCTGAACTTTTGAAGTAGATTGGATGACATCTTTGGTGGCATTACGTCATCGGACAGACACCTTGGTGTGAATTCTGATTAAGATTGACATTAATCGAAGCTGAATATCAGCTACCAACCAAGCCGTGTGATTATCTCTAAGTGACCCCAAAAGTTATTAAACGTACGCACCTTTCAGTTAAACTTTGGTTGATTATTACCAATTATTATTACCAATAAGCCAAACGCTAAACTGCACTCTTAATTCTGCTTAGTGCTGCAGAAGAACAGTTCAGTGTCGCCAGAGAAGACAGCCCTCCACCACATGACATTTCCAACCTAGGTTTTTATCCAGATATGCTATTGATAACTGTACATACAACTAGTGTTGCAAAGCTGTTGAGAGGTCTTAAACCGCACAAGGCTACGGGTCCATTCCAAGTACCAGCTCGGATTCTTAAAGAACTGCTGATGAGATCACTCCTGCCATAACCCTGTTATTCCAGGCATCACTGCAACAGGGAGCAGTCCCATCAGACTGGAGTGAAGCTCTTGTCACACCATTGTTCAAGAAAGGGGCAAGAAATCAAGCATCCAACTACCGTACAGTATCACTGACTTCAATTGCCTGCAAATGTCTACAGCACATCGTTTATAGTCAAATCATGGATCACTTTGAGGCATATCACATTCTTCATGAAGCACAGCATCCATGCAAAGGTCGCTGATGTGAATTCCAGCTTATACTGCCCACTCATGACTTGGCCAAAGGGTTAGATGAGAAGTCACAAATTGATGGCCGTTTTGCTTAATTTCAGCAAAGCTTTTGACGAGGTTTCTCATCGTCGCCTCCTACATAAGCTTGATCACTACAGAGATAAATGTGAAGTTCTCATAGTGACCATGAAGCAGAAGAACCTTATTGAGGCAGAGTGCACCATGCATGGTCAGCCCTTAAAGACTGTGGGTCATTCTGTGTCAAATCAACCAGAGGTGTACACCCGACCATCCCAGATTTTCACACAAAAATTACCATATGCACTGGAATGTGTTCTTAGCATACATACAGAATTTCAGCTTTCAATTTTGTATACTTGCTGAGATAATGAGCTTTTTACAGGGGTGGTGTCAACCCGTTCATGTGTTCGTGTTTTGATTAATGTCAACCTTCACAATGACAAAATTCGCAGCTTAAGGAATCACCCAATGTCCCATCCTTTACATTACATTACATTACATTACAGATTTTTAAAGTGGCCTAAGTAAAAAAGCTGCTAGGATGACATAATCCCCCCCCAAGATGTCATACAATTTCCTTCAGAAATTCAGATCGTGTGAACCCATGAAAATTAACTGTAGCTTCGAAGGACAGACCTTGCAAGCTCACACGGTCAATGACATTTTCTGCACGACATCAGATCATGCATGCACACGGTCAATAACACCATGTTTTTAACAGCAGGTTTTATTTATTTTATATTAAGGCTGCACAAATTAACAATTAATTAATATTAATTCATATTAATCAATATTATTTGTTAAAAAAACTTACTAGATCAAAATTTTTAATTGATTAAAATTTGATTGAAATTTTGTACTGAAAATGTTGCTAACATCATCAGTCTGTATATTTCTCGTTGATCATAAAAATTTTACAGAGGGCATTGTGATCCATTTTTGTATTTGTATAGTGTTAGTGTAGCATTTTGCATCATCATCACTGTTGCTTCAGTTCTTAAAGGACGACAGCAAACAGTGGTTCAATTCTGCAGTTTTCAGTCTTTGACTACAAAAACTAATCCATTAATTTTTTGAGATTAGTCAATTAAAAAATTCTAATTGGTTGCAGCCCTATTTTATGTAGGCATTGCTGCTGTTAATTTTTCAGTGTGAATGCATTATTTGTCATGCAGAGACCGAAGGAGAAGAAGTCCTATATAACAGATGGTCTTCCAGATGATGAAATTGATGGAAAGTATAACTTCAGTGTGGAGGAGAAACTTGTGAGCACCAAGTTCAGCGATTTACCAAAGTTCTACATTGAGCTCAGCGGTTCAGGTGGGATGTATAGAAATCACATTATTGCAAATTGTTCGCAGAGTGTGCCAGTCAAAGAATTTTGAAAATGGGTCAATAATTGGCAAAGATATGGACAAAAGTAAAGTGGCACTTTTTTATAGCCCACCCTGTATATTACTTTATTGAAATATTATACCCGTTATCCACTGTTTCTTCACCTCTACCTCTTGTTCACCTGGAATCAGTGGTATAGTGAAGGAGAATGTAATGGTCTTATCATTTGCTTTACTCTTTTCAAAATGTAGCTGATTGCCAATGATAAGTGCATTATATTAATTACCAAACCATGAAGTGTCCGTGATAACACGATACAACTGGACTTATACTTACAGTGCATCTAGTATATATGTCACTATTCCAGATATCCACATTAGCTTCACCTTATAGTTCACACTAGGTCAGCTGTTGCTTTATCTTCTGTCCAGCTGAGAGTAGGAGGCTGAGTTGGTTTCAGCACACTGAGGTTTGTAGTTGTGGCTAGGATTTGATGTACATCAGCTCCTCAGCTTTACTTTGATACCCAAAATAAATTTGGGACTTTATTTGTGCCACAGGGAAATGCGCACCACACTGTTCTGATTAGATTTTGTGCTTGTTTTATGTAGAAATTTGTTGTAAATTCTGTGTTTTTGTCATAATGGGTAATTTGTTCTGCTAAACATATTTTGTGCAGATTTGAGATTAAGTTATTTCCAGAAAAATGGATTTTCAACTCCACTCCTCGTGAAAGATAAGACTGGACTTGGCATGAGGTAGGCCTACATGATTTGAGTATTTGCAGTCTGAGCTGTCGGACTAATGTCCACTGGCCAGGGCTATGTTAGAATTGTGCCTACCTTAATGAATCAGGATCAGACTAAGCGCTTCTTGTTCGGGATTGCGATCCAGATATTTCTCAGTTTACAACATTCCAATGCCAACAGCAGCTATGTTTTCTGTTGGATGTTTTGCAGTTGCCGGTGGATCACCTAAATGGCTTTATAACTGAACAATATTTTGCAGTGTACTTTACATCAGCAAACAGAACAACTTTAGACTAGGGACAGAAGAATCTAAAACACTGTAAAAATTTTTGAGATTTTTGATGCACCCTAATGGTACTCAATGCACCTATTGATGAAGGAATGGCTAGGCTGGCTTGATTGGGGTGGCTGGCTAGATACCAATGCCATGGTCATCCAACCAAGTACTAACTGGTCCCCCCGGCATTGATCAGTTTTGTTGATGTGACCAACGGCCTAACGTTTGATTTAGGCCTTTCCCCTGTCCTCCAATAGACAGCATTATCACATTGATGACTGCCTGGAGGATAACAGGGAAGATAATTAGAACTACCATTAAGTTAATTGCATATGCACGCATATAATGGAGTTCTTACAATTTTAGGTTAACCTCATTTTTGTGTTTTGTGTTTCTGTAAAGGTTAAACTTTCTGTTTATTGTAAAGTTTCAACTTACCGTTCCATTATTGTGTTTGTGTGCATTCTGCCTAAAAAGGCCATTTCCGAAATGACCTATACTGTGTCGGGTGGGACGTTAAACCCTACTCACTCACTCACTTGATTTAGGCCTGCTGTTAATTGATTTTTCTCTGTCTATTTTACATCATGCAAATACACTTGTAGCTGATGACATATATGCTCTTCAGTGTTCTGCTACATATTGTTCGGCTTAAGTAGAGATTAAGATATGTGTCATGTTTGAATGGTTATGCGTAGAATGCCAAGTGACAGTTTCTCTGTGAGTGACGTAAAACGATGTGTTGGTAGGTATTTTGCTGCTATGTGATTCTTCATGTTGTTCTTTAGTTTTTTATATTTATTTACTCTATTTGCTTCTGCTTTGAAGCTCTTGAGATAGTTGATTCAATGACAGACATAATGTGGAACAAATATTGGAATTTTTTTGTGTGCATATAAGAAAAAAGTAAAGTATAGTCCTATATCCAGTAGCTTGGACAAGACAGTGGCAATTAAAATAATTGTTTATGTGCTGGATATGTGTCATTTTGTAGTTTATTGCCTGTACAATGAGGGAGATTATGTTTATAGTTGTTCGTTTATTTATATCATATTATGGTACTCAGAAAATTGTCAACAATTTTTTTCTGCAGAATGTCACGTGGCCCAAGGAAGAACAAATTAGTTTCTTTGGTGGTGATTTGGATTGTGATATGGATGTAGCTTGTAATTTGGCATTTCACCAAAATTGTTAATTATTCTTTGACAGTGGTTCTCCTTGAAGCGATTGTGGTCTGGATTCAGAAATGAAATGTTGTGACAGCATTAGCTGAGTGCTTAATATTTACAAATTTAGATATAATATTATTTATAGTAATGCGCCAGTGTGTCGATTGTCTTAGAGGTGCTGGATGAATAGTTATGGTAGTGCTATGGAGCTAGAGCTAGAGCTAGGCTTAAATGTGAAACAGCAGAAGATAAATGCATTTATACCGTGCTTGAATGAATAGAGCTAGAAAGATAGAGCATGTAGTGACAGTGTTGCTGATGGCAGGAGCAGACATCAGTCAAAATTATTTTTAGTTCGAGACTTGATGCAGTGTTTGATGCTGACATCATTAACCCTTCGGTGCAGGGTCGCGGCGTGTACTGGACGTGATGGACGTGAACTCACAGAAGGGTCTGGAGATGACGGTGAAAGAATGGGTCAAATACTATGAGGACGTAGAGGAACACCACCATAGACTGCTGAATGTCATCAGTTTGGAGTTCAGTCATACACGACTTGAAGACTACGTTGACCAGCCAGAAGTCGTATGTATTGTACTATAATTTCATCTGACAGTTTTAGTTAACACTACTCTGTTTTTTGTCGTTGTTAAGCTGCTAGATGCCTTGCTTGTGCCTTTAGGGCAGTTATGCTGCTTTAATTTTGACTTGTTGGTATGTGCTGTGGGATTGTCTTCAATATTGCTAACGTCGTTGTTCACATCCACGAAGTTAATCAACACTGGGTCAGGTTGGTACTTGGATGCGTGATAGTCGGCAGGCAGGAAAACAATCTGGGTATGTAACCAACCACCCAGGTCAACTCAGCCTGGCCATCCCTCCATGGGTAGGCGCAATGAGTACCAGCGAAAGCTGGGATTTAAACAGGCACACCGTGCGATGTGCTTGGTATTTGAAGCTGTGGATGTTAATCTTCCGATACTCAGTTGGCAAATTGCTCTCTGTGCTTGCTGTGGACCCAGCTGCATATGAAATACATACCAGTAATTCTTGAAGGGATAGAGGCATGCTAATTAAACAGAAGCTGATAGCGATAGACAGTTTTATAGCCATGGTATACTAAGTATAGGCCTAGGTAGGCTGTGGCTAGTGCTGTATAGTTTGCAAAAAAACAATTTGCACTGCTTCACTCAACAGGAGTATTAGTGACATTAGTGTTGGTATTGGGTATCAGTATCACTATGACCCGATAATATTGGGTATTTAGAGGCTTTCTTTATATCATTGCCAGGGAATTTCACGATGTCCGGAGAGTGGTCATCATGTTTTACTTACTGAATTTGAATGTACATGATTTGAACGTGATACTGTGGGTGGGCTGCAGGTTCATGATATGGACTGGATAGATCTGGCCTGGCCGTGGTACTACAAGGAACTGCAGACTCAGTCTACCAATGCGCTTGACAGCATGATGTACCCCAAGGTTCAGAAGTCAGTCATTGCACTGTTAACAACAATATCCATCTTTTCATTTAGATAATAGTAGACATTGTAATTAGCTGAATATTGATGGCTGAGATTGGTTTTCTGTCAGTGCACAGTGACATATTTATGCACAAATCATTCACTCTCATCTGTTTAAAGATTTCCACTAAGAATCCTAAATTTTTAGTTTTATGATAAACCTTTTTCAGTGTAAGTAGCTTGTTATAGTGGTTAAAATTAGTCGACTAACCGTATTGCTTAGTCAACCTTCAGAGATTTTTTGGCGACCTTTCAGAATTAGCAGCAAATCTGGGTGAACCATTACCAGTATCAGTGCCATGAAATGGTTATGTGTGTATGTATAACAGGTATGGTATGGATCACTGTAATAATTTTGATGATGTGTGTATTGACACTTTGGTGCTTCGACAATATTCCTTGGTGACTGGAACTGCATTTTATTCGTCAAAAATTTGCTTCGGAAATTCCTGGAATTGTATTATCTTGGGGTCCTGTCTTACCTGCGTTTTTCTTGCATAGACCTGGAAGTTGCTTACTTAAACATTTCTGGCTTGGCTTGAAATTTTGATTGGCTTGCTAGCTGGCTTATGTTGCAAAATATGGCTCACGTCTCCATTCCAAACAACGTAACCAGCATTTTGCAGCTCGGTTTTTTCAGCTGTGGCTTCAGTTGACAGTCTTGCACAGTTGAAAAAAACAAGAAAGCCATGCTGTTGCATGGATCGCATATGTAGCCTATAGCAGTTCCTGTTCCAGATTGTTTTGGTCTGTCTCCAGCTTTACCTTACCTTACCTTACTTTTGGGACGACAGGTTGTATACCGACACTGAGCTAAGTAGAATGATACGCTTTCGGATGCCCTTTTCTAACATTACCATTCCATCCCTTCGTGCTATATAAATGCCACATTTTCAAAAACAAAAATGCCTTGCAGTGGATCGCTGAAATTTTGCATCTGAGTAGCCGTCACATCACAGGCTAATTATTCTTGTAATAAGTTTTTTGGTAAGACCTATCACTTAGCCACAGTACATTCGTAATAAGTTTTTTGGTAAGACCTATCACTTAGCCACAGTACATTCGTTATGGACAGACAGACACACGATCTGAAGTGTGCGCCATAGCTGTGCATATCTGTGGCATGTAAAATTCAAAGCAGCAACAGTATCAGTTAATGTTTGTTTTGCTTCGGCTGCAGATACTGTCTGATGAGTGTCGGAGGCTGTTACACGGACTTCCACATTGACATGGGCGGCACTTCTGTCTGGTATCACGTTCTCAAGGGCCAAAAGGTAGCTCGAAAACTGTTGGCGTTATAGTGCAGCCATCTGGTGAGTAATATCGAACGAACTATTGCTCTTCCGTTGAAGATGCATTATAGGGTGAACAAATGGGGTAAAATGAAAGGGATTTTTTTATTTGATACCCTGGTAAACTCTTTCGTAGTTTCTGGGCTTAGTATAACTGCAAATTTATTATGATCTTTACACAACTTACTAGTTAGTCTTGCAGACAGTCAAATACATGAACAGACAGACAGAGGTAAATGTGTTTTTTTGTTTGTGGTGGAGGTATTCTGGCTAATACCTCCGTCAGAAGAAAACCTGTCGCTGTATGTCAGTTGGACACTGTCCAGCAGACAGAATGACGTGTTCTTTGGAGACATGGTCAAGGACTGCTACCGCATCACACTCGAGGCCGGCTGGACCTTTTTCATACCAACTGGTATCGTAAGGCTGACATACGGTTTTGTTTGTGTAGACATGTTATGAAGTGTTATGTTCTTATATGTCATGACAGTATCGCAGCTTATGTAGTCGTGGTTTTAATAATAACTGTGTTGGTGCTCTGTAAGTAAGCAAATAAGTCTGAAAATTTGTAGTGTTCATAATATCGGCAGAAGACTTGCTATATCTGAGGCACAAGAAGGGATTGCTAGGATGGTATCTAGATTATAACAAAAAAAAGTGTTGAGTTGGTGAGGAAATCTTCATAAGGAAGCACAGGTGCAAATGTGTTCGATTGAAAGGTGTTTCAAGTGTGATGATTTGCTGCTGCAAAACTTTGAAAACCAAAACAAGAAGCCCAGTTTTTTGCTAGGGTGGGGCCAACCATACTGGTTGTCACTGTCGGTCATTCAATGTCAATCATTTTTATGTCATCTGAAAGTGTGTATGCCACTTCTCATTAGTGATTAATAGTAACCTAGGCCCTATCTCGCACCATTTAGTCACAGTAGTGCGTAACAGCCTTCAAGGTCATCCAAGGTCAAGGTACAGAACATGGGACTGCCAGCATTGTACGATTTGTCTTCATTATTTTTAAACATATTTATCAATAGTTTTGTGTGTTTAACTTTTTTTCTTCCATCATCCAGTGAACAATGAACATTACTTGGCACTGCAGTGAAATGTATGGTGGTCTAGCTTGTAACTGAGCCTGTAGTATGAATATGTTGAACGTGATCTCATATTTAATGACAGTTTGACAAATGGCTTTGACCCTCAGCTTGTATCTGGTACCCAGCTTTTATTATAAGTACAAGTTAACTTGATGCCTGGGGCCTACTAGTACTGCACCATATTTTCCGAAGAGTTAGAAAACTGTCCTCATATACCAATATCCTAGTCATGCCAGCCTGTATCGAGACCTGTCTTATGCTGCGTTCGCATAAACATGAGTACGAGTTCAGCACTTTACGGGTTTCCGTATACGAGTTCCGGTGAACATGAGTTTGCATGTATTTCAATGGCAGCTGTTCACATACATACGTCTACAGGTTACCTGTAAATTTCACTCATACAGGTAGTTTCTGTGTAGGTCAGGTCGTGTTTTTATCTAACCCGTGCGAAGTAAATTGTCTGTAAATAGCACTAATATAATTTATAGAAGCTGAGGCGCATATTTGACATCGGAATTGATATCTTGTAAAATTGTTCATCGTTAGAGGTGCATGACTGCACGCTTGTTCAAATTATTAGCGATGCGATGGAGTATTGTTGTTTTGATCACGGAACATTTCCTCGATTCGATTTCATTCAATATGGCTGACACGTGTTGAGTTGTGTGCTTGTACAAGTCAACGTGAATGCTCCACTCGTACAAGTGAAGCTTCTATGAGCTGTAAACCAAAACCAGGACTCGCACTTGTACTCTTGTCTATATGAACGCAGCTTCATATCTAGTACCTAGCATTAGTACAAGTTACCTGGACTTTTGTTCTGTATCCGGGACCTACCACTTATTCGGGATTTGGCTTCTTTTTGAAGTTTTACAGTAAGCTAATGTTGCAATGCTGATAGGGTGGATCCACGCTGTGTACACGCCGAAAGACTCACTTGTGTTTGGCGGCAACTTTCTACACTGCTTCAATATGGCTCTACAGCTGCAGATTGCCGACGTTGAAGTCAAGACTCACGTGAGTACATTTTAGTATTCCACTGCCAGGATTTCGTTTTTTTTTGCGATGAGCATTCATCATACTCACTGGTGTCGTGGTTGGAGGTGCATAGTGGTCATTTGCCCCGTGTAAATTTTCTGCTGTCTAAAAATTGTGGGAAATTTTTTTGGTCCGAAAATTGTCATCCAAAAATGCAGAATTTGGTGCTAATGATGCCAATAAAAAAATTTGGGCAGAATTGGAATTTTTAACCCCCATTCTCCTCTGTCGGAAATTTGCAACAGTCTGTCGGAATTCTGTTGGAAATTTGCAGTTTTAACCCCCAGCACTACTGATCATACTAGTCTGTTTTATTGCGTTGATGCTAAACTGCTTTGTGTACCAACTATCGTGTGTAAAAAAACTTTCTATAAATTTGCCAAAGTTGGCTGAGCCAGAAGCTGTCAGGCACCCGTTGCTCATGCTGTATTCACCAATGCCACTGTAAACGTATAGTGACTTGTATTACCATTATTGTCATAGCATATGTCATTGGAGGCGTCGTCTGGGTTGCCACAGGAACAGATGGTTTGATCAGCTTCATGGGGACAGCAACACTTTGCCTGCTGTCTTCTCGAGATGAGCCTGATCGTGTGTACGCTTGGGATGATGCTACTGTCATTGTATGAAACTCGGGATGCAAAATTTCAGCAATCTGCTGCAAAGGGAAACATTTTCAGATTGGGGGTTGAATGAAGGGTAGGTAGGAAATTCAATGGAAAACCAGCCATATCTCTGAAACGGTGAGAGAAAGGACCAAGGTTACTATTGATCACTAATAGGAAGTGGCATACACCCTGTCAGGTTACATGAGAATCATTGACCTTGGATGACCTTGAAGAGTCATAATGCACTATGGTATGCCAATCGTTTACTGCACATTAACGACGACAATATGTGGTTGTAGGTACCTACAAAGTTCCGCTACCCGCTGTTCAAGGAGCTGCACTGGTATGTGCTGGAGCGGTACGTCAGTTGTGTGACGGGCAAAGATCACCGCACTTGCTCCCAGGCTGAACTCAGCGCTACAGGTACAGGAGACATGGATGAGGCTGATAATGCAGGCAAAACTACATCTGAGACTGACAGGTAGCATTGCATGATATTTTGCGCCTTACCTTATTTTCAGGGAGGGTAGTCTGTTACATCTGCCCAGCGCTGTGGCCATATCAGTTTGCCCAATGTGGATCACCCAATATTATTGGCTGTAAGGCTGCTGTCACATAAACATGAGTACGAGTTTGGCACTTTACGGGTTCCCGTATACGAGTTACAGGAAACATGACTTTGCATGTATTTCAGTGGCGACCGTTCACATACATACGAGTACAGGTTTTCTGTAAATTTCACTTGTACAAATAGTTTCTGTGCCATTTGTGTTTTTATACAACCCGTGCAAAGTTAACTACCCGTAAATAGTATTAATATAATTTATAAAAGCTGTGGCTCCTAATTGACATCAGAACTGACGTCATTGTAAAATTGTTCATCGTTAGAGGTGCGTGGTTAGTGAAAATAGTAACGATGTAGTGGAATATTGTTGTTTTAATGGCAAAGCATTTCCTCGATTCGATTTCACTGTAAATTTTCAATATGGCCGACACGCCATATTGACTCGTATGAGTGAAGCTTCTACAAGTCGTAAGCCAAAACTTGGACTCGTACTCATACTTGTGTCTGTGTGAACGCAGCCTAAAGCCGTGAATGGCTGTGAAGTTGTAGATAAATGATGTTGAAGCTATAGGTGGCTGTGAAGCCGAAATCGGCCATAAAGCCAAAGATCAACTAGTGCATAAGTACTGGTATTGTTTATATGCTGTATATGCTCAAATACAGCTGGTCTGCACATTGTTTGTTTTTCTCCTTTGTACTGTAGAAATCTTTCTAGTCTTTGGAGCAATAAGCCCCACAACCACATCAAGGTGGCAGATATGTCGGGAGTTATTGTGACATTTGCTGTAGAAATTTTGAAATGTATGTAGTGGCATGACTGTGAAGTTTTCTTTAAGAATAAAATGTGGGGCTGAAAATTTCCCATTTTTGATGAAATTAGTAGCAAAATAGAAATTATGAGCATCTGTATCATCGATGTTTGAAATGCGAACAGCCTGTCTATCGGAAAATTGCAATGAATGCTTTTTTCAATTTTTTTAACCGTGGCATAACTGTTGTCATATAACTGACTCCATGAAATCAGATACATTGAACTTATAATGATCAGCATTGCCTGTGGCTGTATTGTAGTGTCAAACTGGCCATTGGATTGAGTGATCCAAGCACTAAACACACATCGGTATTAGATGCTGGAGACGATGATGGCGTATCTCTGAGCATGGTCTGTGACGAAGAAGAAATCACAACTGCCACGAACGGTATACTTAGCATGCCGGCAGCTTCAAAACCAGGCCCCAGAGCGAAGCCGAAATGTCTGGATGCAGGAAAACTTCTGCAGGTTGGAAAAGAAAGCGTCCGCAAGGTCAAGTCAGTCTATCTCTCCAGGTGGGAATTGGATGGACTCGAGGCGGTGGTTACGTGGCTGGAAGGTCTTCCGGTTGGAAAGAGGAATGTTCCAAAGGATGTACTGGAGCCCGATGAGTTGCTAAGTGATGTGAGGGTGAGTGCTCAGGATTTTGCTATATGTGTTTTTGTTTAAGGCAGGCATTTCGTGATCAGTTTTAAAATGGCATTTTATACTTCTACAGCATCTGTTCTGAATACTCAGTCACTGTAGTTTTTACAATGGGTCAGTAAAGTTCGTTTTGATGCTACTAGCCCTTTGTTTTAACTAGAAAGTATTCAGCGAGTATGAACCAAATTGTGCTAAGGCGAAGCATGCACATATACACGGTGTTTCATAAAAAGGGGACCCTTTTTTCATAATTCATTCAAATGATGATCAATTTACACAAAATTTTTACCAGTTGTAGCTGAAGAAATACTGATGTAATACTGATGTCATAATGTGTTATGAATACAGGCTTGTCTCAACTGGTGCTGTCAGTTGCTGAATAGCTGCCTTGCTTCGATGTTGCTTAGTTCTGACATAGTGAACTTTTTTCATCGGTAAACTAGATTAAGTTCACCATCAAAGCAGTGTAGCAACTGACAGCACCAGTTGAGACAAGCAAGCTTGTACTCATATGATACATTATGACGTCATCATTACGTCACGACTAGCAAAGAATATTTAATCAACAGCCATGTTTTGTTGAAATATTTTGAATTAGTATTTTTCAGCTACAACTGCTAAAAATTTTGTGTAAATTTGGGTAAATTATGAAAGAAAGAATAAGCGGTCTCTTTTTATGAAACACGTTTTTGTACATGGTCATTCTACAGTGTGTCCCAAAAAGCATCCCCGACATTTTCAGCTGTAACTTGAAAACCAATTATCAGATTTTTGATAATTTTTAGTACGAATATTTCTGACACAACTTGTCATCAAATGACTATTCGGTTTCCCACTTCACCCAATGTATTTTTTGCACTACCTAGGGAAAGCAGATCAAGCAAAATATGTGTTGAAATAAACAGAAAACCTCAAAAAAACATCCCCAACATTATCGATCATAAATTGGAGAAGGATTAGCAGATTTTAATAATTTTTAGCAGAAATGTTTCTGACACAACTGGCTGTTAAATAAGTGTTTTAGTTTCCATCTCACCTAGCGTCTGCTTTTGCATTACCTGAGGAAAGCAGGCCAAGCATAATAAGTGTTAAAATGAATGAAAAAACGTCAATACATTCCATCTATTTTGATCTGTGGGTTCCAACAGCAGGTCTATTACAAGGTTTGACTGTTATGCAGCAGTGTATCTACCAGATGAAGTTTAGGAAAGTTTGTGAAGTCAAAAAGCAACTGGTAGAGCCTGGATTGGTCTGGAGCAGAACATTATCAATACTGCTGTCAGTTAATGGAGAAAGCATCTCCTTGCCTGTGTTTGCATAGTGGGCCAACACTTCAAGCAACTTTACTGCAGGCCGTTGAGAAATAAACAAATGGATGAAATGTCAGCCAAAGTGTCAGAAATGTGAACAAAATGTGTTTTTATGCATTATGTTAATGAAGCATTAAGCAATCATATCGCATTGGATAAAGAAGTGATATTTCGCTGGCTGTGTTTTCCCCAGGTAGTGCAGAAAGAAATGTTGGGTGAGGTGGGAAACTGAATGGTAATTTGATGACAAGTTGTGTCAGGAATATTCATACCAAAACTTATCAAAATCTGATAATTGGTTTTTGTGTTACAGTCGAAAATGTTGGGGATGCTTTTTTGGGCCAGTGTATATTACGGACCATCTGAAGTTGTAGTATGACTTTCATTTTTTATTGTAAAGTTATTTTTTAGACAATGAATGTAGTCACATTATTTATCTGTAGGATTCAGCGTTGCTTTGGTTATGCATTTGCTGGAAATTGTTAGAATATTCGTACTGTTGCAAAATGCAAATTTTTCAGTTCATCGCTGTTGCTACTTTGTCAGTTTTGCGTGGTTTTATAACTTTTATTCTTGTTTTCTTAGCATTGTTGTTCTTTTGTATTATTTTATTATTGCAAAACAACTGCTCGTTGATTGTTTGTTTGGCTAGGCAATGCTGAAGCAGCACAGTCGTGACAATCCTGAACTGGCTGTGACGGGAATGCCAGTGCTGGAGTGGCCACCCAGGAAGGTCGGCTGCATTTTTTTATTTTCATTCACCATGTTTTTGATCAACATTCATCCTGTAGCGCATTACATTATATTTTTTATTTTAGAAGGTCATTTTTCGGTGCTGTAACATTGTTTTATTTGGCAATAAGAGTACTGCTAGTCTGCCTCACATGGATTCTTGGAGTTAGGCTTCATCTACGTGGGTTGGTGGCATGTCTTAGCGGTAACGCATTTGATTTGATCAACGAAGTTACTTCACACCGGGCCGAGTTAGTACTGCGATGGGTGATTGCCTGTGGGCAGGTAAACCATCCTGGTATGTAACCAGCCACCTAGGTCAGCTCAGCCTTCCATCCCTTTGTGGTAGGTAAATTGAGTACTGACCTATGTGGCTGGAGTTAAGGTGGGGCGCCTTCACCTGTGTCGGGTGGCAGGTAACACTGTGTAATCCCATGTGGCAGATGATGCACCGTTGCTCTGAAATGGGCTTTCATTAAGAGCTATAATACCATCTTTTAACCTTTATTACTGATGCTAAGGTGTAAATACCAAACGACATCTGAGGGCACATTTTCAGTTTTTCTTTATCGTTGGGCAACTTCTGTGCAGATGCATGAATATTTTGTTTATTAATAACATGTTTGTGTATATACCTAGCACATTAACACTTTTTTTGCCTTACAAGTTCACTGTTGTCAGTAACATGGCAGGTGATTGCCTGAAAAGACTCATGACCAAATCTGACCTGTAATAATATGTCAAGTGGAACGTAAAGCTCTACTCATTCGCTCACTTGGGGACTGGTTTAACCTGGAGTAACCCAATGTGGAGTGATCATAGAAAAATGGTCTGCTTGAACGAAAGCGGGAGAGATTTAGTAAGGTTTTGAGCAGAATTTGAGGCCCATGGCAGGGTAGTTTCGATTGTTTTGGCTTTTATGGCAAGCGCGTCAGTACAAGCTTATGTTGTGAGTCTTGCGGCTGTGCCCACAGCGCAGTCCGTGGGCAGGTAGAGTACAGCCCTGCAGCTAACACAAGTTCTCGAAAAAAAATTGGCACCAATATTTTACTTTCGCCAAATATACATGCTGTTTCATAAAAAATAGCACCCCTTTTTTTTCTTTCATAATTCACTAAAATAATGACCAGTTTATACAGATACAAATTTAAAATATTTCAACAAAATGTGGCTGTTGGTTAAATATTCTTTGCTAGTCATAATGTAATGCTGACGTCATAATGTGCCGCGAGTACAAACTTGTTTGTCGTAATCAGTGCTGACAGTTGCTGAATAGCAAGTTGTACCTTGATGGTGAACTTCGTCTGATTTGCTGATGACAGACTGTTGAAGTTTTACCATTGTAGCCACAAAAATGCCCCAAATGATCACTTTCACTAGCTTGACTTTTACACCTTCCAGCAAGACAGTGCATTAGCACACACCGCTTGTGAGATGGTTTAGATTTTGGATCGCGAGATGCCTGATTTTATGCCATAATGTTTCTTGGTGCTGATACGCTGAACATTTTTTTAGTGAGAGAACCAGATAAAGTTCACAGTTGAAGCAGGGTAACAACCGACAGCACCATTTGAGACAAGTAAGCTTGTACTCGCAGCACATTATGCTGTCAGCATTACGTCACGACTAGCAAAGAATATTTAACTGTTTTGTTGAAATAGTTTAAATTAATATTTCTTCAGGTAGAATGTGTACTTGTGGTAAAATTTCATGTAAATTGATCACCATTCAACTGAGTTATAAAAGAAACATAAAGGGTGCCTTTTTTAATGAAACACTGTGTAGTTAGGGAAAATGCATATCGTACGTGCAAGTTGACCACTTGTCTGAAAAACAGGGAAATGTTGGAGACTTTGGTTAAAATTAGGGAAATGTCAGGGAAAAATCTGGTGAGGGAAATTGCTCCAAAACTTATCTAAAATTTGCATCAACACGCTTTATAGTGTCACTCACTCATTAATCTATGCCTGTTTTTATGCTGTTTATTGCTGAACGTTGCTTTAATTAGGTTTCAGTTTCTAATAATTATATCTGTGTTATACTTTTGTTCATAGCACTTCTTTGTAATACTTACAATATGGTCAGGAGTGTCGTGAATTGTCGGGGAAATGTTAGGAACCATCTGGAAATTTTGTGGTGTTTGGAGGGTAGTCACTCTGCATATAAACTGCTTTTTTGAGCAGATGCTGGTGTCTGTGTGTCCAGATGCCGAAGCGACGTAAGTCAAAAACCTCAGGATCTGGAGCCTCCTCCCAGTCCAAAGCCGGCAAGTCTACTGCTGCTCCGGTGGTCTGCAGTAGCGAGAAAGCAACTCGGCGTAGACGAGTGAGATGTCGTCAGTGTGAGCCGTGTACTCGTGAGGACTGCCGCGAATGCACGTACTGCCTGGACATGAAGAAGTACGGCGGATCTCAGACGATGAAGAAACCATGTATCAGTCGCAACTGCCTCGCAGTATGTACGCAGTGCTAGTTCTGTGTCAGTGTCAGTGTCAACATTAGATCTATATGGCACAGTATTGTGAAGCATCGCTATTGTGCTGAATACTCTAGTGTCTTACGAAAGGTGCAGGTTTTAAGCCGTACCCAAAAGCTGCTACTGCAGAGCGATGGATCACGGAGATTGTCCGGTAATGAGTTCTAAGCCATCAGACTCCCAGCAGTGAGGGCCCGATGGCTGAACGTGCTTCATTGAAACCGCGGAATGGTAAGGAAGTGTTGACTGGCAGATCTCAGATGCTGTCGACTGGTGACATCGGAAACTGGGATGCAGAGGTTGACTTTGGTGCTTTATCTTAAAGGCACCAGTGAACCATCACATGTCTGGAAAAAACATCCGGAACATTATCGATTGTCATTTGAAAAAGAAATATTCAATTTTAATAATTTTTGGTACAAACATTTCTGGCACAACTGGCCATGAAATGACTGTTCCATATCCCACCTCCTTCAGCGTCTGTTTCTTCTCTACCCGGAAACAACAGAACCAACGAAATATAAGTTGAAATGAACAGAAATTTATCAAAAAACATTCCCAACATTATCAATTGTGACTTGAAGAAGATTATGATAATTTTTGATGCAAACATTTTTGACATTACTTGCCATTGGATAACTGTCCTAGTTTTTACCTCACCAAATGTCTGCTTCTGCACTACCTAGAAAAACCCGTAAAGGTGAAATATGATAAAAATGCAATATTTTGTTGGATTTTTTTCTCCCAGGTAGTGCAGAAGCAGAAAATGGGTGCGGTGGAAAATCGGACAGTCATTTGATGGCCAGTTGTGTCAGAAATATTAATGTCAAAAATTATTTAAATCCGATAATTTTCTTTAAGCTACAATTGAAAATGCTCCGGATGTTTTTTTTTCCGGACATGGTGTATATGAGTGAAGGTTTCAACATGGTTTAGAGTGTATTGTGCCAGCGTAACCGGGCATAATACACAGTAGACCGCGTTGCCGGGAGGGGTGCCAGTACAGAGTTCCTCAGTGCAGTATGGTTCTTTGTCTACGATGTTATGATGATGATGATAATCACATGTGACCATGTGAGTGGTATGTTCTGTTGAAATGTTGTCTTCTTAGGTAGGGTATTTGACTATAGAAATTCAATGCTTTAATTTCCAACAGTGGCTATAAATTGTGTGTTTTATGTTTTGGCAAACTGACATTCATTATATTTTTGATTGGTTTTTGGCATCTTTTCTTGTTATTTTTGTTTTATTTTTTATGTGCATACTAGTACTATACTGTACTCTATAAGAATAACGTTGTCGCATCCTCTGCATCTGAGCTTATCCCTGTCTGCGGCGCTATGAGCCAGCGAGGATTAAACTCAGCTGAGCTAGCGTACAGCTTAAGTTATCTGCATGACTAGTATTATAAACAGTCTGCACCTTTAAGTGGCTGAGTCATTATGCCAGAAGTCTTGGGGCCAAATTTTTGAAACTTTTCTAAGACATTTTCCAAAGATCTTCTTATGTCAGATCATTTTAAAATTTCAAAGAAGTTTTCTTATCTGAATTTTTGATGGCTTTCTTTGCGTTTCTAGAGAACTTTTTTTCTTATCTTCCTAAACTAGTTCAAGCAATCAGATGCGCTTATACCGACCATATGTCGTAATCAAAACTTCTTAGGAAAACTTCTTTGGAAAACTTTTTTATCTTAGCACGTCAACAAGAAACGCATTTTACTCATTGCTTCATTTTTTAAGTTGACCAAACGTCAATTTCCTTTACTTACTCATTGTTGATTTTACCGCAGTGTTACGCAAATAACCTATGTCGTCACATATGACATATAAGCTAAGTGTCAACATTGTGTACTTTTTTGCAAATTTCCTTTTATTGCACAGCTTTTACCGTGTAGGATAAGGTTAGTGCTTTCGTATATATTTGCCTAAATTCTTCCTAAGAAGTTTCCAAACAAGGTTCGAAAATTTGGCCCCTGGTAACAAAGTCTGTTGTGATACAGAACCTGCACTTTTTTCCTAGTGGTAGCCGTAACCAATAGATTGGTTATCATTAGGAGCTATAGACAGCCTTTGACCATTCAAGTGGATTTTAGTGCTATGTTGCTGTTGCGTAGCCAATGCTGTCGCGTGAGGCAGTGTGTGAGATCTGTCGGAAGGGAGACGTCAACCATGACTGGAGCGCTGACGTCGGCGATGATGATGAGGACTGGTCTCAGTGGTTGATGGAGTGCCGGATCTGCTACCAGCTAGTCCACCCGGCGTGTCTCTCCACCTCCAGTCCTGACCTCACCCACTCCGGCACAGTGGACGAGGATTTTCCGTCCAGCTGGGACTGTGCCTGCTGCTGCAGCCAGGGCCTCCAGGGACAGAACCGGGTCAGTCACCTACATCCTGTGCTTTTCAGCAAACTTCAGTTATTTTCACTGGACTATTGCAGTGGTGAACAATCATTTTGTACTGCAGGTTGCATAACATGATCTTGGCTGTTGGCATTAGTGATGACGAGAGACAAACAGTGCTTTACTGCTTACGATGAAATTTTTTGCAGGGTTTGGGTGTGGCCCAAAACAAAAGCAGTTGGGTTTTGGTGCCAGTTTGGATTACCAAGGACTCTAAACTTCATTCTAGACTTTGTTGACTTTTCCAGGCAGGAGCACTTATTCTTGGTGGAGGTTTGAGAGCTGTTGTTGCCGCTTGTTTCGACTTTTGAGCAATTTGTAGGGGGCCATTTTGGAGGGTAGTGGCAAAAGCTCACCTGATTAACTGATTTGTGCGTTAGCGGGATTGCTGTATTTTACAGCCACGGTCCAATCAGTTGCGGGTGAACAAAACTCAGAAATCTCAGGCGGCCGGCCGCTCAGTCAGTCCGGCAAAACTGAGCAGCGTGAAGGCCGACAAGTCACCACCCGAGCCCCAGCAGCCCACGTGCCAGCAGTCTCTGCAGGAGAAAGAGGTGGGCGGGACGTCCAGTGTTACAGCAGCAACAGCACCAGCTGCAAGCAGCAGGCCACTGGATAACAGGCACTTCACTGATGCGATCGTTCGACTTTCTCCCGTTCACATGAAGGTTTGTTCTGTCACATTTGTAGCATCAGTTGTGCCCTTGTAATCGATTTGTCATGTTACAGTGTGTCAGAAATTGTCAGCACTATTATTTGTTACTATTTTTATCATTACTTTTTAATTCTCAGCACTAAATTTCCGAGGGTAAAATGCTGAAAGCTGAGTTATTTATTAGTGTTATTATCGGTCCAGTAGCCACGGAACCTTTGTTTAAATTTTGTCACATTTTTAAAAGTGAGCGTGATGGGAAAGCAATTATTTGTCCACAATTCTTGGGAGATTCCTGGATTTTTATCTTGATTTTCCAGCTCTTAGAAAGTCTTGGGCATTAAAGCTTTAAAGCCTGGAAAGATCTGGGAAATGAAAATTCTGTACAGCTGATGAATTTTCCGGGGTTTGAAATAAACAGCATATAGTGCTAGCGTAGCACTTACTTACTGAAATGCAGTGATGAGATAAGTTTCAAAATATTTTGGAGGTTCATATGCTTTATAGAGAACTTTGTTCGTTGGCAGGCTCTAAGAAGGTCTTGTAGTACGTTTCCGTGGTCCTGGAATGACCGATAACATTCTGGAATATTTTTTCAGTAAAAGCGTGGTAACCCTGGCACAAAGATGGTATGGATGGTGCCCCCTTTTTCCTATTTATGCATCTGCGAAGAGGTAGTGGGCCGTGGAAAGTAATTAGACAAAACTGATAGAGAAAGAAGTGCGAACCACGCACGTCTTTAATCAAGCTGATCAGAGCGGCAACTGACTACTAGCTGCTGCGTTGCATTGGCCCAGCTGCTGTCTGGCTACCTTTAACCCTATACCATATAACCCTATAACTATATACCATCCCATCCAAACACCTTTACAAGTACTCTGAAGACATTTATATTCCATATGCCAGCTATTTGTATAAACCAGACACACCGTATCCTTGCGTTGATTTGCTGTCTTATGACACATCGTAGATTGTTTACATCGTTATTATTTATTCATATTGTAGAAGCCAAAGGTGGAAGTCGCGGACGTATGTGCGACAAGTTCTGACGAGACGTCAGCTGCTAAACTCACTTCCCAGAAGTCATCATCACCACACAGGAGCCGCAGCAGCAGCAGCAGTCCCAGGGTAAAGCGCAAACATGCCAGAAAACCCTCACGTGAACTGTCCCCGGAACCCCGACTGTCGACAGTGTATCAGGTCAACTCACGTGGCCGGGAGATATCCCTGCCTCGACGCTATCTCCTCTGATGGAGGCGATGATTTGATCATCGACGAAACTGTTGCTGATTTTCTTATTTTTTCATGACAGGGTATTTGCAGCCATTGTGTGTCTGGAAAAAGGGCAAAATTTAGTGAAGTGAATTTCAAGAAAATTGGAGTCATATGTTTCAGTTTATTGCAGCTTCCGAGCTATCTGTTCTGATAGAGAAGATGATGTGATCATTGAAACTGTTGCAAGTTTTTCATCATTCAATGACAGGATATTTGTGGCTGCTGTGTGTTGGGAAAATTGGGAAAATTTTGGCAAGTGAACTTCGAAAATTGTAGTTCTATGTCTTAGCTTTATGCAGATTACGGATTATTGTAGTCTCAGTGCTGTCTTCTTTGATAGAGATAAGGATGTGATCATCGAAACTGTTGCCGACTTTTTTATCACTCGATGACAGGGTATTTGCGGCCGCGGTGTGTCTGGAAAAATTGGAAATTTTTGGAAAGTGAACTTTGGGAAAATTGGAGCTTTATATTTTGCCTTATTGCAGCCTCTGATGCAAAGACAAGTGTGCAATAGTCAAAACTGTTTTTGATTTTTTCATCACTCAATGGCATGATATTCGGAGTCATCGCTTTTTGTGACAAAAAAGGAAAAATGTAAGATAGTGAACTTCAAGAAAATGGGAGTTTTGTGTTTCAGCTTCATTCAGTTTATTTATTTTTTATTTTGGCCTCAATGCTATTCTCTCTGAGAGAGGTGGTGGTGATGTGATCATCAAAACTGTTTCTAGATTTCTCATTTTTTGATGACGGTATTGATGGTCATCGTTTGTCTGGAGAGTGTGGAAAGTTTAAGATTGTAAACTTCAATATGCATATCTTCCATTTTATTACAGTTAAAAATATTTATTGTATTCGAGACAGTGCAGTCAGTACAGCTATTTCTTATTACTTGATGACGGGGTATTTTGGATCTGACATTATAAGTGGGAAAACTCCGGGAAAATGGCTGTCAGGAAAATTATTATTATTGATATGCAGAATCATGCATATTTTTCAGTTTATTGTTGTTACATATACACCGTGGGCCAATAAAAAACACGTGGCACTTTACTTTTGACCATGTTCTCGCCAATTATTGACAGATTTTCGACATTCTTTCACTGCCACACTCTGCGGACAATTTGCATTAATGTGATTGTTACATATCTCACCGCACCATGATTGCCTGTCTACACTACCTTGTGAAATATAAATGTAAGAAAAACTATTGATAAGAACAAACATTTAGGTAAAGGTAAAAAACATTTCAGACCAGCATTGCGGTGAATGATCCGTGTGACACTAGACTGTGTAAGACCCACACAGTCTAGTGTCATACAGATCATTCACCGCAATCTTGGTCTGAGGTGTTTTTTTCAATTTCATCAAAATGTTTATTTGTTATCGCTATATATGCATATTTCCCTTAATATTTCACAAGGTAGCATCAAGACACACTTACAGTGTGGTAATGTAATAATCACATTATTGTAAATTGTTTTCAGAGTGTGCCGGTGAAAGAGCTTTGAAAATTGGTCAGTAATTGGTGAAAATATGTACAAAAGTAAAATGCCACATTTTTTATTGGCCCACCCTGTATTTATCTTGTTGCTGTTGTCTTAAAGTGCATGATAAGCTGCAAGTCAGCACAGCAGAGTGCTGTTCATTTGTTAGTAGAAGTTCATTAGTTAATGAATTAGTTAAGTTTGTTACTTATTCGTATTGGTAAACAGTCATAAGGCTGATGCTTTGGACTGCTGAAAAACCACAGATTATCACAGTGCAGTGGTGCTGACAAAATTTGACAAAATGCAAAATTTGGTTACATTCGGTTCAAAGGGGGCGTGGCTGTGCATGCGCGAAATTCGCAGTTAGGCATCTATTTTTTTCTTGCGCTTGGCTACAGGTCCACACATTGGATCGACAAACGCCGCTAATGGCTCAAACGTAGCGACCTGAGGCCGGACACATTCTTTACATGGTTTCGATTAAAATTTTTAGAATTTACCCCTTTTTATGCTCCAGTTTTTAAAAATTTGCATTGCGGCCTATGGGGACTTCAAAGCGGTATAACTCGGTCACCGTGAAAGATAATTGCACCTTGTTTTCCCCTACTCCCCTATTTTTGGGGTCGGGCAATCTAACGTTGTCGTTTAAATTTACCTCCTAGCGACCCCTGTTGCCATAGCAACAATTCAAAAGTTGCAAAATTTTGCATTACAGCCAATGGAGATTTCAAAGCGGTATAACTCAGTCCCCGTAAAAGATAACTGCGTGCTGTTTGCACCTACCCCCTATTTTTGGGCCAGGGCTATCTGATGGTGTCATTAAAATTTTTTGATGACGACCCCTGTTGCCATGGCAACTAGCTGTTCTTATTTAAAGAGAAAATTGGCTGCAACAGACATTGTTATATCACACATAATTTTTTCCTTGCACCACCCGGAGGTATTTTGAAAACAGTAAATAAATTTATTCCCATATGATCAAGTACCAAAAATTTCTACAAACGTTGACTAAAAACAGCAAAAATCAGAGCAAAAACTTTAACAGTTTACAAAACTATGTCTTTCCTATGTAGTGCATATTTTCTGTTCGTTGATTCTCGAAAAACACCTCAGCAGTCTCAAAGTTTTCTTCACTGTTTTTGTTTCGTAGCGTTTGTAGACTGAGTTAAGCTACGAAAGCTGGAAAATGTCATTGAAACGATTTGAATATGTTTTGCATTTACAGTTCAGCTCGTGAGTGACGTGAACATTTGTGATGTCTTAGTATTGTACAGCAGTAGTTTGTTTGAAATTTTACGGTCATTTTATAACGATTACATGAGTCTTCGGGTAATTACCGTACGAGTTTAGTTGGTGCTGCTGAATGTTTAATGGGGGTAGAGAGCTAAGTCTGAACCTGTATGAGGGTGACCACTTTTCTGTAAAAGCTGGACATGACGGTGAATTTTACGGATATCACTCAGGAAAATGTCAGGGATTTCGGTAAAGATCAGAGTTATCGAGAAAAAAATCATGTCGGAAAATTGCGCCAAAACTTTTTAATACCACTCACTTCGTACTCTGTTTATTTATTTCATGCTGTTAAATATTGCTGAATGTTGCTTACTTATGTTTTATTTTCTAATATTTATGTCGATATTATATTTTAGTTAGTTAGTACTAGGGTTAGGTTACTTTGGTTGAGTTCCAGTTAAAATGGTCTGGGAATTTCCTACTGTCTGGAAAGTGGTCATCCTTCTGTATATAATTCACGTAGTTGGCTGTTGTCAGATTCTTTTGACGCATGAGCTACAAAAGACTGCAAGATTTTCTTTCAAATTCCTAAAAATTGCAGAAGTATTTGTTGTGTCAAAATGATAATTGTTCTGAATGTTAGTGTCCTGGTATTGATATTCCTAACATATAGGCAGGCTTGGTAGAAGATGGCAGGGATATCTTAAATGTTAAGCTGTATGTTACAAAACCAGTCAGGCTAGGTGGCCAAAAACCTGGAAAACCTGCAGTACTTAGGGAATTCTTTCGATCTGGCAAACTCTTGGGGAACTTGGGGAATTCTGTGCAACCTCGGGGAAAAATTGTAACTAACAAAATCGTGTATCACCAGATGTGGTTTTGAAGTGCTTTAATATACGTTTGCAGCTGGGTCTCTGCACCGGACCAGTGTCGTAACTACTGATCCCATAATGAGGGGGCCTCGGATCTGGGGGGGGCAAAATTATGGTGCCTCGACTTGCATAGTTCTGACGAGTAATGAATGATCCCGTGATCAACACTCAAACATCGATAAAAACGGTAAATTTGATGTCTCCAGATGTGGTTTCTGGTGTGCCAAACGGTCTGAAATACGTTTTCTGACCTCGCTGGTACAGCTCATGGTGCTTGTCCAGACCTCCAGCTGCACGAAGGGGACTTAGCTTACTTTTAAGGAAAGGGAGTGGAGGGGAGTCTGGGGAAAAGCCTTAGGATAGAAGGGAAGGAAGGGGACATGAGGTAAAAGCAGGAGGGTAGGGAGTGTGATGCGAAGAAAAAGAGGAGAAGTGAACCGTGAATGACATGGTATCGGTTTAACTGCAGCTATGCACAAAACCTTGACGAGACTCGATGGTTCTTGACCCGAGACGAGACCTACTGGGCCGAGACCGAGACGTGCTCCGAGATCAAGATGAGACCTGAGACACATAGGTCCGAGACGAGACGTTAGTGCGTCTCAAGATTACATCCCTGCGTCTCATGTCTGTGGTGTTATGTGCTCTGCGGGTAAGTCGGTGCCAAGGGCCCCGCACTCGCAAAAAACGGCCCTGCACGTGGGTGGTTGGCTGCAGACAGCATAACAACTTGATCCGTGAATTCACCGAATGCCATTGTGTCGCTTACTTACTTATTGTAATCGGATAGGATCCTACTAATTTTTCGTCCAGTTGACTTTCGCGCTGTTTACAATCGAAAGTTTGTTGTTATTTTGATCATTTTGCCCACTAATTAACTTTAACAGACGCATTTGCATAATGGCAGATCTGCGAAGGCCACACCACGCTGCTTCGGGCAATGGTGTGGATCGTCGGCGTCGCATGAAAGGGACAGGCAACGATAGAGCAACAGCTACAGAACATAGTAATCGTCGGCCTGGGCCGGCGGCGTCACAACAGCATCGGGTTAGATCGCGGCACGCCAGCGGAGACAGTCTGGACGACAGCTCACAGCGACGCCACAGCGTGGATCAGCGGTAAGTAGGGCGAGCATCGTAGTTTTATACTGCATTGTTACTTTTCTTCAGAATGTAGGCCAGTGTTCATTTTTTTTGTCGTAGCATTTCGCCTAATCGCATTTCGCCTAATCTCATTTCGCCCAATTGGGTCAACTGCAGAGCCCTAACCGAAATAGAACTAGGGTTAGGGTGAGGGTGAGGGTTAGGGTTAGGGTAAGTATACGACGCGAAATGAGATTAGGCGAAATGAGACGACACCCGTCGTATATTTACTTACATAAATACATAAATATGTACGTCCATACAAGTTATTTCTGGTGGCCTAACATTTTAGTAAAATTGCTAAACCACTGTAGGTAAGCCTGGGGAAGTAAGACTAATCGAGATGGAAGGAGAGCTTAAGCAGATGTGTCTTTAAACGGTAGCAGAAATAGTATGATTATTCATTTATTTCATTCATGTGTTTGCATTGCAGGTATCAGGATGACAGTCATCTAGGCTCACTGCGGAGCCCACTGCGTGCGAACGTCACAGAGCGGATGGGTCGATATCGCTCGTACCAGACTCAGCGTCGACAGAGAAGTGGTGGCAGATTGCAGTCGGATCATCGCGCAGAGGACAGCAGTAACACATGGCAACTAGATAGGTATCAACAAGGCATTGTTGTAGTGTGGCTATAAAGCAGAGCCATTTGCAATATGTTTTTAATGGTGATGACTTGATATATCGAAAAAATCATTATATCGTTTTCGATATCGATATATCGTATCGTATCATTGAAAAAAATATCAATATACAGGGTGGTCCAAAAAAACTGCACAAAGTTTGACATGTAATACTTTTGAACCGTTTGCCCCAGGTTTGCAAGTTTTATGTCAAAATATGCAGAAAAGACTGAGCTGTTAACTGAGCAATTAAAAATATTTGTCTAGTTAATAAATATTCTTTGCTAATTGGCCGGAAGTGGCTGCACGTCAGCAATGACATCACGTGTGTGTAAGCAATAAGAATGGCACCTTTAACTGCCGAAAATCGTTTGTTAATCAAAGTTTTGCGAACTGAAAAGGGCTGGACTGTTGATAGAATGATATCTGAGTTTTCACTGAGACAGTGGAAACGGCGTGCATTGTATGATCTTGTAAAGAAAATTGATTCTACAGGAAGTGTTGAAAGGCTGCCTGGTAGCGGTCGTCCTCATTTGGCGAGAACTGACTCAAACATCCAGTTGGTTAGTGACTTCATCTGCAGCCAAGAAGGACAAGCAGGGACTAGCAAGAGTCCACGGGAGATCGTGATAGAGACGGGACTTTCACGTTCGTCAGTTGTGAGGATTGCCAAGAATGATTTGCAGCTCAAAGTGTTTCGATGCCGTGAAGTTCAGTCTCTGACAGCTGCAGACAGACTGAAGCGATTGAATGCCTGCAAGCGTTTGAAGAAACATATGACTCAAAACAAGATCAGTCGTACTTGGTTTTCAGATGAAAATATTTTTACTGTGGAGACGCCTTCTAACGGTCAGAACGATCGTGTGTACGCAAATGTGAAAGCAAAACGTGATATGCCGCCAAGTCGACTGCTGAAACCCAGGCTGCATTTCACGAAGAGCGTCATGGTTTCTGTAGCCGTGTCAAAGCTCGGGAAACATCTCTTGTCTTTGTCGAGTCTGGGGCCAAAATCAACAGCGCATATTACTGTGACAATGTTCTAAAAAATGGCCTGTTACCGGACATTCATCGACTGTCAGGTAACGAATTCACGTTTCAGCAGGATGGCGCGCCACCCACAGATCAAAACAGACAGTGGCAGTCCTGCAGGCAAATGTTCCTGACTTCATTGAGCCACCCAACTGGCCGCCTAACTCACCTGATCTTAACCCTGTGGATTACTCAACATGGGGTGCACTGCAGCAGTTAGTGTATCGGCAGAAAATTGTTGATGTTGATAATCTGAAGCAAGTTTTGAACAGTTGCTGGGACATGATCAGCCAAGAACTAATCGACGGTGCTATTGAGCAGTGGTCCAAACGACTATCTTCGGTTGTTCGTGCTCGTGGTGGACACATTGAACACCACTTCTCTTAATTCTGGAAGATGCACTTAACATGAACATTGTTTTTATCACAATTGAAGAACTTGCATAAAATAAAGCAGCGGTTAGTATCGATTTCAAACAGTTCACTTGCCAGCAGCAAAACAAAGAATATTTAATTGCTGTATTTAAACACTGACTTTAGTCATGTAAAGAATTTCTTTCAGAACATTTTGCTGAAAACCACTTGACTCTATGACGTACGGTTGCAAAATTATGGTGCCATAAACTTTGTGCAGT
>Ga0056128_1000538_pt1 | contig 34750 bp, 27 predicted proteins | sample WorMetLIZISLAND2_FD_71113 | JGI IMG/M metagenome (GOLD analysis project Ga0056128, IMG submission 71113) | Marine gutless worms symbiont microbial communities from Max Planck institute for Marine Microbiology, Germany - Olavius geniculatus... ...
AGTCCGTTTTTGCTGGACTTGGACTTGGGCTCTAAGGACTCGGACTTGGACTTGAAAGCTATGGACTTGGACTTGGACTTGGAGGCTCTGCCAGCAAGTCCTTTTTCAAGTCCTTTGTACTTACAAGATCGATAGCACTGTAACAGACTACTTCGCTGTGGCCTTGTAAATCGGTGTAAAAACGAACCACCACCAAAGAGATAGAAGTTGTTCGCAAACTGCATGCACACCATAGAACACCACAGTGACACTGCGACTGATGTTTCAGTGGCCAAGCTTTTAGCCAGATACTTGCGTGCAACGGACGGTGACTGTGACTCAGAGCTGGTTGACTTCTGGGTTCGCAATAACGCCACATATGACAAACTGATACCAGCTGTGCGCCGTACATTTGCCATTCCGGCTTCAAGTGCACCAGTGGAAAGGATTTTCAGCCATGGGGGCATTGTGCTATGCCCGAATAGAGCAAGAATGTCCGACAAACTTCTGTCTGAACTGGTGTTAGTGAAATGCAACATTGTGTGAATAAGTTTAGATGTTGGACTGTGTAAAATTATCAATGACGGCCAAATTAATGTCATCAATTAAAATTGCTAACAATATTTAAGGATTAGTTCTTTTTTGTGTCCAATAGTGTTTTACTCAATAACAGCAAGAGAAATAATATTGGAATGGGATAAAACTGCTTGCAGGTTTGTTTTTCCTACTGGACTTGGACTTGCCTTTTTTGAAGAGGACTTGGACTTGGACTTGCCCGTTTAAGGTGGACTTGGACTTGAGGATAGGGGACTTGGACTTGCCTGTTGCTGGACTTGTTACAAGTCTGAATAATAAAGGAAGTAATTCAGCGGTTTTTCAGTTCCAGCAATTTGCTTGCTATGCTAGTGCTACACGTAGTTTATTTTGAAAACCTAAAAATTAATCACCTAAACTATCCAGAATTTCCATTTTCTAAAACTTCCAGGGCCTTAAGCTTTAATTTCCAGGACTTACCAGGTCCTGGAAAAATGAAGAAAAAATTCCAGGACTTTGGAAAATGCACTGAAATTTAATTATACACTACAGGAAAATGTTATGCAACTCTCAAAAATCAGAATCATCAGTAATAGTCCAAAAGTTTACCAAGCTTCTTTTCACGTATATGACTTTGTAGTCAGTCAACAAAATGATCAATGGAAAGCACACTCACACACTGTCAAATGCCAAGAGTAAATCTCATGAATAGTTTTAAACAAATAGCAGCTAATATTTTGCAACACAGTCTTATCAAATGCTTATCAGCTACAGATCTCAAGAGATATAATGGTCTGTCGTAATCATCAGAGTCAATGTTGTCACCTATGCCACAACGGCTATGACAGTGTGCTCTACTGCTGACTTAAGAAAGTGTGACACATTAACAAAGGTTAACTACCTACATCTGCAAACTGAAAGTAGCATTAGTATTTTAACGGTATGGTAAAGTAAAAGGCTAAATTCACCCACCAGTTGACTTCTGGCCTTTGGAGAATCTCGAGTAGCAGCAGCAATGTTGAGACCATCAAATACAACAGTGAACGGATGTGACTGATGCTGCTCTAGAAAACGTCTGAATTCTGCCAGCTCCCCTGGCGATGAATGTCTGAAAATGTCACCATCTCGTAACAAAGATTCATTCATAAATGCCTCTTGCAACTCCAGAAATTCGTCATCAGTAATATGTTGATGATGTTCAAGCACACTGCTACAATTATGGCAAAAGCCGTTCTTGGCTATCTTTGTCTCCTTAATGATCAGACTATCCCCATCTGGCTGGCTGTAATAATGAAACACAAACAGTATACACAACCAAATGCAACTACAGCTAACCCTGAACTGCCAAATTTAGATGCCACCGCCAAATTTTCAGTGTCAGCCGAAAATAAATTCATCTGTACCAGAAGTTTGACCCAAAAATCCAGCCAATTTTCTGGCAAGATTTTGACCCACTTGAAACCTCTTGTACACAGAAAATAAATGCTATACGATATTTTGCAGACCTGTAGTTTTCGACTGGTGCTTAATGCTATTTACCATGCTCAATAAAAAAGTAGGGTAAGTAGGTACTTTCAATAGCATCTTCCAGCGATTTATTGGCACGCCAATAAAGTTCGGTTTCTAGTGCTCCATAAACCAGCTGTACTCTGTACTGGTGCAATGGCATCATTAGTTCCAATAGTCACTCGCTATTCTTCTCACTTACTGGAACAGACACAAACTAAATAAAAATGTGTTCCTGTGTGGCAACTAAGTGGATTGTTGCAAATTAAACTGCAAAGACAGCCTCTTTAAGCCCAAAATTTCTGAATGCAATCAATGATAGCAGGGCCATCATGGCACTAAATGTTTCTGTGTAAAATTATTGAAACAAGTACTAAACTCAACATATCAGTACTAACTGTATTGTTGATACAGCGTACCACTTGTATGCTTGTGTTGCAATAATTATATTAACGTTCAGCTCAAACGAATATTAGCCAAAAGTTCTTAAACCAAACATCAGCCCAAAAAAAGTAGCACAAAAGTCGTTAACCAGAGTATTGTGTCAAAAAATTAGACTTCTACTGAATCAATGAAAAAATAAGTTTAATGAACACAAATACCTAAACACTATTAAAAACAAAAGACCATCAAAAATCACCAAACAGATCGATCAATTGTTTGCTGCAGTGTTTTTCAACCTTTTTGCTGCAGCGGAACCCTACATAAATGTGACAATCACTCACGGAACCCCATGCAATGATCTGCGAGTCCAGCAGCAAAGTGGAATTTGCAGGGTGTCTGGGGACGTCCCCAGCAAAGTCAAGAGGCAAAATCTTCAAATGCTGATGGTAAAGCAGCAGGCAAAAGACTTGTTTAATTTAACCACATATTTAGCAATTGTATTTCCCCCGTAACCAAAAACACATTCCACGGTGGTCGCCAACAGCCAAAAATTATCATTAAATTGTTTTACGTTTTACGCCAACTGACAGCTCAGGGGGTCTGGACCCCTCAGCCAGCATGCGCTGGTGGGCAAAACTTGTTATATTTTTCAAGCAAAATGTTTCAAGAAAGAAAGTCTTTCAATAAATGGACACACAATTTCTCAACACTGACACTAATAAGTTAGTGTTCGGCATTCAATGCAAATATTCTAACATTGTTAACAACAAGAAAAATATTGAACACTCTATGCATGGATGGATGGACCGATAAATGGCTATCGCTAATTTGGAACTAAGCATTCGGTACAGAGTACTTCTACGACATGGTCTGACGTAATTTTGCACGCCAGGTTATTTTTATTTTTTTACTATAACCAGTCACGGAACCCTTGGCAAATGCTCGCGAAACCCTTGGATTACGCGAAACCCCGGTTGATAATCACTGGTCTGCTGTCTACCTTTGAAGCTGTGTGATCAGAGCCTCAATTACAGGTTTACTAGGAATCCATGCAAAGTCCTGTAGAACTGCCAAAAGCTGTTCTGCTGATCCACTGACAAGAATATGCATGAACACTTTGTCATCTGGCATTGAACCCATTCTAAACAATGTTGTCATTAATTCCTGTGAAAGGTCATTGTCCCCATTCACCATGGCAGCAACAATAACTGGACTGTATTCTTTCGAGCCTGGTTCTGCTGTCATTTTCACCTGTTCAACAAGTTCCATGCAGTGACGCCAGTACCGAGTTTTTGCAAGTGCAGAAATTAGCAAATAAGCTGACACATGGTCAAACACATCGTATTCAGCACGAAGTTCATCATACAGAGCAAGAGCTTTTTCACGGTCATCTTCAGCACCATGATGAATGCGTATAGCTATAGCCGACACAAGCCTCAACAACCGATGTCGGTCTGACAGATTTGCAATGTAATCAACAAGAGACAGACCAACATCAGAAAGTCCTGGAATGGCTTCATTTTTCATTGCTATATGATGCAGCAGTGACGTTGGCCAGAGATGAAGCAAACGAGATGAACCAGAACATTGCTCTGCACCAACAGCTGACCATTCATCATGAGTGAGCCACTTTGGTTCAGTCATCACTTCATTGTAAATCCCTACTATCACTGAAACTAGAACCTGAACCTGCTTATCCCCAAAAGCTTTGTGCTCATGTTCCCCGGATGAGTCACCCATGTGTTCGTTTTCAATGTAAACTTTGGTGACTGAATCGGCAGAAGACAAAACAGACTTTTCACATTTACTCCGATGACTGACGGTCCTTGACGTGCAAAAACTATACAACGTGGGACTAGTGACCTCAGATTTCCTGACAATATGTGCTGCTCCGTAAACGCCATTTACTGGCACTACGGTTCTGCTACATCCAATCCATAAACGTTGTCGAAATATTGTGGCACCCAGTACGCTGAACAAAGTTGTCATGTTGAAAGTATAAAAACGAGTTTCCAGATTCTTCCTATGACCGCAGAGGCATGGATGAACGATGACCGAATGAAGCACTGTTAAATAGCCAGTTTACTACTACAGTTTTAGTCCGTAACAAAAACTGGCTGATTTTGACGACATCAAATCAACAGTGTTTTCATTTTCGACTAGTACACACAGTTAAAAGCATGCAATAATAAAAAAAACGCTGAACAACATAGAATATTAAATTTGCAATGAACTAATGTTGTAAACACAAAGGCTGTGCCAAATGAATAATTTAGTACTCGCTTACTCGGAGAGTAACTTGCTTAGACAAACCACGCCATCTTTTAATACACTCCATATTTCCCTAAATCACTCGAAATTCTCACAGATCATGCCATCTTTCAAACCACTCCAATTTCCCTAATTGTATTCTTCTAACATTGAATATTTCTAGTTGATTTGGTCTCGAGTCAGGTCGAATTCAAACTTAATTTTGATCTTAGACCAAAATCAAGTCCAGACTTTAGTCTTAGATTACTCTTAGCAAAACTTGACCTCACGCAATAAATGAGTAAAAAAATAAAAGTAAAAGTGAATTTATATAGCACATGATGTTACAAATAACCTCTAATGTGCTAATGATCACTTCATTGGCCGACTATTAAAGTCAAGCACATGCCATAGGCTTCTGTCAGTCATTTGTAATGCATGTATTGTGGCTAAATGGTATATGTCTTAACAGACATGAAAGCCCATCTGTCGCTAGGGAAGATGTGTCTATATAGTTCGGTTGCAGTATTGACATTCAATGTCATCCAAGGTTGATGATTTTCATCTCATCTGAAAGGGCATTTCCGATTTCCTATTAGTGATAGCAACCTACCGCACTGTTTAGCCACAATACATCATTCACATACAAGCAGACAAACAGACAGACACATGACAACCCGTGAAATAGACGCACTATACAGCATAGCAATGGCACATCGAAAACTGCCTAAATAAGTAAATAAAGTTGCCCGACAGCTACCGTGTGGTGCTAAGTCGAACCCCTACAACCTTCTACCGCACATTAATTGCATTATTAGGTATAAAGAAAACATAGAAAACACATCGACCACAAAATGACCTCCAAAGACTCACCTTATCTCAGCCACATCTTTACACTAGCTAACGAACAAATATCAATATCAACTGTTTAACACTAATATTCACAAGGTAACATGGTAAGGTGTGACAGCATCACTAATGATCACTTCGTTGCAAATTATCTGTTGAGGTTGCCAGTGAAACACCTTAAAAATCGGCCGATATGTGACAATTGTAAAATTGGGTGGCTTCCTTATTATCAACCACTGGACACTGATATCACACAAAGTGCATTGTTAAACAGTAAAGAAGTCTTTATGACGATGGTGCTGCACTGCTTTTACCACATCGGCACATTGACGAGTACACAAGTAAAACACATTAATCACAAGTTACCTAAACACATAGTGATGAACTACGGAAGAAGAGATCAAAAAGTAGGTACAAACAGTACACCATGCCTAGCTAGGGGTGTTGGTTATATGCAAATATGTGATCGAATATGTGAGCGCATATTTTGCCAAAACCCGCATATCACATATTTTTCCACATATAATGGCATTTTCAGAATTGCATATGCGAAAATTATGCCAAATATGCAAAAATTTGCATATATGCCGCATATTTCTGCATATGTGATCGCATTTTTCAGCATTTTCCTTGTAAAACATTGTTTTAAGACTGCTAAAGATTTTGGCGGCAAACGACTACCGGTATTTGCAATTAGACGCTGAATAAATTGAAGTCAAAAATGTCAAAACTATGCAGAAAAAGCCTATTAATGATCATGATTATGATTCTCCGTCACTCAAATTTGCATATGCTGGAAATATGTGGAAAAATATGCTGAATATATCCGGCATATGCAGCATATATGCCAGATATATGCGTTGCATATTTTGCACATATTTTGCCTCCAAAAGTTCCACATATTTTAAGAAAATTCTTTGCTATAAACCAACATCCTTAACTAGCAATATGAAATACATACCATTAATACACCATACATCTCTGTGATATGCACACTAAATTGCAAAAGTATGACAATGAAAAAAAACAAGTTACACGTTAATAAAACCTGTACAATGCTGACAGTCTAAAGGAAAATGCTTTAATAATCCTACCCCTCAGAGAAACAAAAACACACTGTAATTGATTACAAAATACCAAATACAACAATGATAAATATGAGAGGCATTCAATAAGTTCCAGGACTATTCCAGGACTACATCCTTAATACGACGACAGTAAATCACACATTTCTGACAGTTATGTTACTTTTCAACATATTCTCCCTGCAGTTTACTGCAGTGTTCCCATTGTTCTACAAGTCGGCCGGAACCCGTACATTAAAATTTTTGTTGGCACCTGTAGAAATTTCCGGACATAATGCTGTAGAACATCTTCATCGTTCTTGAACTTAATTTTTTTAATGTATCGAAGTGATTCGCTCTGTGGTCCAAACAAATGAAAATCACTTGGAGCTAAGTCTCGGCTGTATGGCAAATGCTGCAACAGTTTCCAGCCCATCTTTTCAATTTTTTTTAACCGTCTAATGGGCCTATTGCACGGTGGGGCACTGCCATTTTAAAGAATGACACCTTCCTGCAGAAAACCTAGTCAATTTTTGCAGCGAATTGCTGGACGTGATCAATCGGACAATAATGCACAGTAATATTGTTCATTCACAGTATGTCTTTTAGGCAAAAAGTCTGCGAGAACAACTCTCCAAGTAAACCAAAAATGCTTTGTCTGCAGCTGACCGTTTTCGCCCTATGCAGGGCTCCAACAATGACATCATCACTAACTGACTGATGATTGCTGCAAAAGTGGGCAAACTATTCAAATGCTTTCAAACATGATATAGTGTCCCTGCTGATTATTACAGATAACCTACAATAGATTTAAGCAATTTCTACACCTTCTGCGACTAAAAAATTTATGATTATTCTCTGCATATGCCAAACGTCAGCGCCCATCATTTATATCTTAATAATAATGACGTCACAGCGTGACATCATAAATGAAACCACAATAAGTCATGTACAATAGTGGCTTTACAACTATATAATAGTTTTGGTTTTCAACTGTCACTGTGTGCTTACTGAGAAGAACAGTCCTGGAATTTATAGAACATCCCTTGTAAACTGAGAATACTGGAAATACAGGGTAACACAAAATAAAGCAAAAATGTTAAATTTTCACACTGTGTATAACTGTACACCACACACACTGTTATATCGACAGTACTTGCGTAACTGATCGAAAAATGCTAAACATGACTGCACTGACTGAGGCTAAATCATTTCCAAAATCATGACCAAGCAAACACCCACGTTAAGCATGTTCAACATTTTATGCATCTCCCTGCATATCTCGTACAAAGAGCTACTAGCAAAGATTAAGACATTAAGTTCCTCTGTGATTTGTTAACTGTGACAATGCATCACTATAAGAGACAGGACTGATGAAAATGACATTAAAAACTCACATGCATAATCTGGTTAATGAAAAAGCAAAGTGAATGACATTCCTAATAAACACGGTCATGTAGAACATGCACCACATGTTCTATGAAGCTGCAAAGATAATATGTTAATATGTACAGGCGACTAATAGTGAAACCAAGGTTAACAAACAATTTCTTTTTTTTTGTAAAAAAGTCGAACCAGGTGGATTTTATTGGGTTTTGTTTTTTTTGAGCATTAAACACAGATTTTTAAAATGTCCCAACTTGAGTTTTTAATCAGAGTTTTTAATCCAGTTCCTACTTAAGTTCAAAGTCAAGCCCCAAGTCAATACAAGTCTTAGCAAAACTTGACCTCACCCTGGCATACTGGGTGCCAGAATATTTCGACAACGTTTTTGGATTGGATGAAGCAGAACTGTAGTGCCAATAAATGGCATTTAGGGAGCAGCACAGAATTCGAACTTGATAAGTTTTTATGGGTTTTAAACTATTAGAATAAGCAGAACTGCATACAAAAAAATATCTAAAAATTTGCAAATTCATAGGTTTAAAAAGCTTCTAAAACTTAAACACAAGTAAAAATTTTCATTATTGGTCAAACAAAACACTAAAATTGAATTATGTTTGGGGAGAGCTTTTTTCGCTGGGGTCATTAAGTCCAATAATACCCAATAGGTTTCTGGGTATGTGACAAGGCCATGAAACAAACTTCGTACTACAATGACTTAGCTGTCACAGTCACTGCTGCAGTTATCATCTCCAAACGTGTCCTCGGACAATGCGACCATCTTCTGTGACTTTGCAACAGCCATCTGCGCCAAGTGCTTTGCATACACGCAGCTGGCATTATTGATGTCAGCAACCGAGTCAATGCGATTCGACATACCAATGCAGGTATCATCTGTTATTTCACCAGAACACTGTAACGATGTCTCAGCTACAGGACTCGAGTTTAGTGAGCCCACAATCCCACCTATGTTGGCACTGGCCACTGGCACATGACATTCTTCGGAAGCCAAACCAATATTATTTAAAGCACGTGCCATCGCAGACTCAGCAGATCTCGTCTCTTCGAACTTTAGCTCTGGATTCTGTCGCAGCAATGCACAGCGCTCGCGCTCTTCCGTGTCTTTTGCTCGAACGGCAATCACAGTTCGAAGTTCAGACAGAACACGCAGAGCTTCTTGGCTGTCTCTCTGAAAGCACCAAAAAGTTTGGCACATAATGCAAAATCAAAAACGGCACTATTGGTTGACAGGCATGACTAAAGAACAACTAAAAAAACCTGTAACTGTAATGACTCATTACTCACTAAAGAAATTAACTGAATATAAGAAATTAACCGAATATTCAATTCACCAGCAAAGTCCGGATGCGGATATACACCATTACAACATGTGCAGAAAAAGCAGTCTATGGATTACTACAAGCTGAAAGCAATTTCATAATTTTCAGCATGCATCTTCCCGATAATTCTTTTTACTAAAAACAAACAAATCTATCGATCACTAATGTTGAAGACATAATTATGAAGCCATCAAAAGTGTTGAAAACTTTTGCTCCACCAAAGATTGTGACTATAGAGCATGCACAGACACTTGTGCCATCCATGCTCAAATGAAAACTTCTGACGTGTAACTAATCTCATTATAATATTTTGGGCCTTTAATTTGCAACTAATAGCAAAACTTCACAATCTATACATCATAACAGTAGACAATAAAAAAAGTGTGACTGTTAATAACGCAAATAATTTTATGTTATTGTAGCACTTATATATCACAATCTCAGTGCATGCATTGGCAGTGCTTAAACAAAAAATCTGTGCTAATGCTCACAAGATGCGTGAAAGACTATAGCAGTTCCTGTTCGCAAACTGTCAGTCTATCTCCAGCCATTTCGTTGCAGTTCATTCTTAGACTGTGCACTGCAGCCATAAGATCGCAAAAATCAATAAAACCCCTTATTTCAGAAGTTCAGGGTCTTTCAAAGTCATCAATGTTAATACGACTAAAATGCTCGTCACTATATAATGCTTGTTGTAATAGGCAGCATGCCCCTGGTGATCTGCAACCATTTTCACAAAACTGGCCAAGAACGGTAAAATAATGACTTTTACGGGGGTACCCTCTTTGATGCGCTCGTGCGCAGGTTCTCTTAAACCTAGAAAATTGAGACTTGGATCGTCAAAATCTACGCTCAATGCTGAAACTTTCATACGCAGCTTGTCCATGTCTATCTCAATTGGTTTCGACGCAATTCACTCTTGAAATGTGTCTCGCAGCCCGAAATCGCCAAAAAATCCATAAAATTCCTATTTTGGCGTTCAAGGTTATCCAAGGTCATTATTTTCGGTGCTAATCGAGAGCCAGTGTACGACCTCCTATTAGTGATTAATAGTAACCTAGGCCCTATCTCGCACCATTTCTGAGACATGGCGACTTATTGCCTGAAATTCACAAATTTTCCCTACCCCCCTCTTATTTAGCGCCCCTGCTCAGGCTGAGCCCTTTTGAATTTATGGAACAGGTTTACGGATCCTGAAACTAGCGTCTTCCAGGCAACCGAGGTGAAAATTTGGTGATCTTAACTTGCACCATTTTTGACTGATCCACCCGTGCGATGGACAGACAGACAGACGGACGGACGGACAAACAGAATTGCAATGGCTAAGATGCGCTAAAGCAGTAGATGCTTTCGTGTGTAAAAAAAGATAATTTTCTCATAAATGCGAACAAATGACATCAATATTTACCTTTTCCTCTTCAGAACACACAGGGATGCGATTTTCAGTGATATTATCTGCAGCTTCAGGAAAACCTTCAAACACCTACAAAAAAAACCATCTATCACATGAATAACAACAATTAAAAAATGATCATGATATGCACTGTTGCAGGCATGAAGATAAGTCTAAAACATACAGCAGAAAGGTCTTTGGTGCCAATCTATGAAAGGTGCATCCATCTGACAAGACTGACATCACCTATGCACCATCAGTCCATCACTCTTGGTCTTCAGGCAGCATTCAAAGACTTGCCTCTTACATCATTCACATCGGGACCTCCTAATATGACACTTCTTTACTGACATGGTCCCATAAATAATCTTGTTATTTAGGACACAATAAATCTCTCTTGTGATAATGATAATGATGACTGGGGGCCTCCAATAAGTGGCCCACAGGATGGCCTTAAAACATTATCTCTGGCCTGCAACAGTTTACTTAAACTAGCAAAAATTTAGCAATGAATGATGTCAAGTAAGCAGCATGGAATTAACAAACAGCAGAGCTAGCTTAATAAAAGATTACTGACTGAAAGACATAAACAGAGATCACGAAAGAGTAGTGACAATACTTCCTGATGGTATGACTGTACTGCAACGAATAACTTAAAGTCCAAAAAACATCAAGAAAGAAATTTAATAATACACAAATTGAGAACAACAGACAAAACTATGCAGTGTACCTGATCTTCAATCTCTGGTGGAGAATTTGGAATAACAGGAAGTGGCCGGGCTGCAATGTCTGATGATTGCTGATCAACCTCCTGCCCCACTGTCAACAAGCATCAATGCGATACAACAACATACAGGGTGGGCCAAAAAACCGGACTGTTCTTAAACAGTGATACCTTAGCAATGGTTAGTGGTAGAAAGGCATGTGACACATCATAAGTTTTGAAATTTCGTCCAGAACAAAGTAAAGAATGCAATGAAATATTCTTTGCCAAATTTGCATAAATTAAGCTCAATTTGACAGTGCATGGATTAAACTCAATTTTCATTCGTCATACAGTGAAATAGCAGCAATCATTGGCAGCCTTTGCTTTTATAATCTGTATGGTTTACGCATATTTACCAGATTGCCAATATCAACGTAGACCACAATAACTAAGCAATGCAAATGACTAACTACAGTAAAGTTTATTTAACAATGCAACAGATGTGCATCGAAAACAGTTACAAAAACAGCAGGAGGCATAACAACAAAATCAACATAATAATGAAATGAGACACAAATTTAAATGAACACCTGTTTAAAAAAATACATGAACAAATTACTCACACACTGTTTATTAGTAGGAATTATCACAGCCGACCACATCTCATTTTATGTGTACCTTGTAAAAACTAGCAAGGATTTTCTCGTCATACAAAACAGTATCAAAAATATAGGTCTCAAGATAAAAGTACTTATTATCTGATTTTGTTATGAATAAATGAATCCAAAAATCTTACATACGTGATTTGTGCACGGATTGCTGGGTAGTTACATTGGTGAGTTTAGCGAGCTGATTCAGGGCTTCATTGCAGCAGTCTCTGCACGCCGTCAGTTCACACTGGGTCAACTGTAGACTGGATGTCAGAGCAGTCACAGTATCAGTGCTCAGCGTATCCAGCTCCTTTCCCACACCGGCTTGATCCAGGGAACTGTCCACTGACTCAATCCTGAACACAGCAACAAGCACCAATGTAATTTGACAAAAAACGAAATCACTTTGCAAGTCCACCTAACTCCTCATTTATATTCACCAGGTGGCAGCATAGAAATGACGATTTAGCCACAATTAGTGATTGCAATCTCAGGATCTCGAATCCCAAGATCCCAGGATCCCGACTGCTTTAAGCAACCCTGAATCCCAGGCTTGGCAGCATCCCAATCCCAGGATAAAAAATTATTAAAAGTTTAGATGAAAATTATTCATACACATAAGATTGGTTACTGTGCAATATAAGTTGTACATTAGCAGTCACAGTCAGTTTGACACACATACCGGTAGAGGGTTACTACAGTGATACTAAATAACAATCTACGTGTAAGCCTAATCCCAAAATGACATACCAAGATGAACAATTCCCTAATCCCTAATCTCAGAATTAAGAAATCAATCCTGAGATTGCAATCACTAGCCACAATTTCCCAATGCCATTAAATGCCATGTGCCATTAAACCCCGCATATGTATCTGACAAATGGCACTCAAATCCATGAAACAGTTTGAACAGAGGGCGCAAATATGACAAATGATGGACAACGCTGCGAAGAAGAGGCAGAATTGTTTGCACTACAAGAGCAATTCCACCCAAAAATTACACAACAGAATACTATAAAAAGTTCTAAATAATAAGATACTGCACAGAGCTAATTTAAATTACTTTAAATTACGTGCACAGAGCTAGAGAGTGACATGGTAATGGGGAAAGCGTTAGTACTGTGGTTACCGTGGTAAATTTCCACAGTAATTCTATGATAACAGTAAAAAAAGTATGATAGTACTGCGGTAGGGATAAAAAAGTTGTGGTAGTTACCGCCTTAGCAGTAAAACAAAATTAGTCCTTTTCTCATTGCATGCACTGTAAAAGTGAGTGCCATTCTGGACACTAAAATGCTCATTAAGATCATGTGCGACGAACGACCACTGAGTGCCGCATGGTATAGCTTTGCAGGGGCACTGGGCACTTGTTTATCACCCGTCAAGTAATTAGTGTCAGCCACGTTAGCGCACTGCACTGACTGCAGCAACTGAGGTCACAGATATCTGCCAACCATTGCCTAGCATTCCTGGGATCTACTGGGAGACGGCACAGGCCCAGGTTTGTCTGACTAGCGGCACGTGTGACTGGCGCTTCTCCCAAAGGTTTTAACGACGTGAGGCATACAGTCGTTTGTCACTGACATAGTGTTTCTACATGGACTTCATAACAAATTAGCCCCTGTAGTCTACAAGTGATATTTTTTAAAAGACACTGTCAATCCACTATAGCAATATGCAGATTTTCGTTAATAAAGATTATCATTAAATGATGTGAATGGTAAAGTTCTCATCTTCAGACTTCAGATTCTGGGGTGTGATGGTGATGAGGAATTTCTTACGGAAACGGAATGGGGATGGAAAAAATTTGATGGGGATAGGGTGAGGATGGGGACAATTTAATTTACCGTGTCACTTTCTACACAAAGCCTGGAACAATTCACATCGTAAATTTCGGTAACATCGTATCAAAAACAAAAGTAATGAAATTAACTTACAAAGTCTGCATGTAGTACTCAAGCAAAGCTGATGAAAATTCACCACCAGAAAACATAGCTAGTTAGTACCAGCATATAACAACTTGCCTCTGCATAGCTGCCTGCAAGTGTAGGCACAAGCTATGAACAGCAGTGTATACAGGTGAAGACTTGGTTAATGAGCGTCGGTTTCCACATGCAGTTGTCTGTTTATCAACATTTTCAAGCTTCCGCTCCAGCTTCCTGTGAAGCGTATAGCTGTGATCGAGTGATCGATAGTTGTCATGATAAACAGTCGACAACTTCTGTAATAGCTTAAACTGATCAACGAAACCTGGAAAGTACATAAAATGACAAAACGCCTTCACTATCATGTGTGCCACTTTATTTCTACCATGCATTATGCATACAAAAGTATTTTTATCACTGTAAAAACCACTAGAATGGTGTAAACCTCCACCAATGTTATGTCCATTTTTTTCAGTGTGTACAACAACTGGCATACACACTGAAAAAAAACATACAACAACTGGCAAGGTGGTAATCTGGCTCGGTTGGTAGTGTCGTTGATTACATCAATGAAGTTAATCAGCACCAAGCCCGGTTATTACTTAGATGGGTGACCATCCCGGTATGTAACCAGCCACCCAGGTCAACTCAGCCTGGCCATCCCTCTGTGGGTAGGCGCAATGAGTATCAGCAAAAACTGAGACATAAACAGGCACATCATGCAATGCACTAGTCTCACATCCGTGGTCTCGCAGTGCAAAACAGATGTCTGGCTGAGGGCTAGGAAAATGGAGATTAGCGCTGCCCAATAGGCGTTAAGCTCGGGAAGGACTTTATGTTTTTTAACGACAACTGGCAGCACCACATTCGGTTCCGCAAAGCTTTTACATTTATTCAGTCCTATCATGGATCCTACTCAACACAAAAATCTAATCACGTCTAAGTTATGCAAAGTCTAACCATCTCTCAAAATTTTAGCCAAATGTACCTTAACTTTTTGGGTAATCCTGCTAAAAAACAAAGAAACAGATAGATGAATAAATTAAATAAACAAATGCCAGCTATCACATAAGCTATGTCTTTCTGGAAACAAAAAAAGTAAACTACAACGTCAGCACACACCAGTGGCAGAAGCTCGACGCGGCTCATCGGAAACTGCGAGACAAAGCAGACAAAGAACACGCAGAAATTCCGAGCAGTGGGCACCAGTCATCTGAAGCAGACTCTGCCACAGAGCAAGACACACAACCATTCACGGTTAATTTACAATCTATCAGCAGTGTCAGCACCAAATCAGCACTAAATTTAACAATTCTTACTATGCACAGTTCAGACCCCCAAGCACACACCCAAAAAACCAAGTAGTTTTTTATGTATAGTTGTTAGAGCTGTCAAATTAATGTGTTAATGATGCGTTAATAAATCAACGTGCATTAAAAAAATTAACGCGCATTAAAAAATTAATGCAAACGCGTAAATTTATTTAATTTACTGAATTCTGTAAAGCAAAAGTTCCAATATTCCGTTAAACTGCAGTTATTTGACCATCAAATGAATTCAAGTAACCAAACTGTACTTGCTGTTTCATCACTACTGTAAATAAATATTATTTAGATGGCACGTTAATGAATTTCTATGCTAGCGATAACGTCAGTTATTGTTAAAAAATGTGTTTTTATTTGCTTTCTAACTTTATATATTCTACAGGCGGGACCCCCAAACATCGTGGGGTGCAGGGTAACTTCCCCCTACCCTCTGTCTCGACGGGCCAAGGTGCATTAATAACGCATTAATTAATGCGTTAAAAAATTAACGCAGTGTGTTAATGCGTTAAAAAATTAACGCTTCAACAGCTCTAATAGTTGTATACCTGCCTAGAATATAAAACAAGCTTCATCAGATTTTAATTTCTCGTTCTAACAATAATTAGATATTTTACTGCGAAATATTTTACTGCAGTTCAGTTTTTAGAACTATCTATAAATTTGTTGCAATTTTTTGGTATACTTATTCGACGTGAACAGTATTTAGCAATGTTTCATCACATCATCGTTACATCAAGACATACAGTATGGCTCAAGGAATCACAACAGGAAAAAGTATCACCACGACAAAAACAGACTGAAGGGTGGGCTGCTTCAGATGTAGTAAACCGCTCACTGATCATGGACCCTTCCATTGCACCTCCTGGATTCAACCTATGTCGACGCTTGTGGTCAATGTTGAACCACTTTCGCACTGGCCAGGATCAATGTGCAGCCAACCTCGGCCGCTGGTATCAGGCTTCAAATCCGTCCTGTTCCTCTGGTGCACCTTCACAAACTGTGTCACACATTGTAAACGATTGTCCAGATACGAAATTTCCGGCGGTCTGTCAGCCTTACATTTGGCTAAATAAGAGGCTGTTGCCTGGTTCGACATGCAAAGCACACACTAAGAAGAAGAAGCAACGCGCATACTAATAACTTTAAAACCATAATCTCCTTCTACTTCACTCCTTACCTTACCTTACCTTACCTCCGGGATGGACAGGCTCTTACACCTGTCTAGCGCCACAAGGTTACAGGTAGCGGCTATAAAGCCGTAGACGGCTGTGAGGCCGTAAATAGACAGCTGTAAAGCCGTAAATAGACGGCTACAACGCTGTAGTCGGCTGTGAAGCCGAAACCAGCACAAAAGCACTGGTAACGTGTAGCAATCTGCTCGCACGGGTTTGGTCAGCTCTTAGTTAGCTCCTCACCTCCAGATTTTAGAAATCTTTCAGGTCATTGGTGCAAAGCCCCACCACCACGGCAAGGTGGCTGACCAGTGACCACGGTGGGGCTACTTCACTCCATACACATAAATAAATAAATTCCAACCTTTAACGAACTGAGACAGAAATCGTCGGTGGCAACACGAAGAGCGTCTTGGTCATCATCTGGCACAGTGATCGAAGGTCCATAATCTGCCAGCGGAATATTAGCCAGGTAGCTGTGAGCTCCTTCCAACTCCACTTCAGCTGGAAATCTAGCAGTTGCATAAGAAAATACTGTGTGTAAAGAATCACATGATGAAAAACATTCTATCAGTTTGACCTGTGAAAATGCCTAGACACTAGGCGTAAACTTCAACTAAAATTGAGCATCAAAATACACACGAGGAGCATCCCAAAAGTTTATGACCTCAACATATTAGACAATGATATTTTCCACAATCTATGTATCAGTGAAATGTACATCCTTTACGAACTGCTGCAGATATGACATCATTGTAATTTATGACATCACAGACCATTAATTGAAAGCAATTCACAGCGTCAGTGCAAACAGCCCCAGGTCATTCATCATTGTGGACAGCAGACCTCACCATAATGAAATTTAAGATTTCCAAACAGTTAATAGTCGCTGGAGCTCAGGTCATTACTGCATGCACGATGGTTTTGGTGTACGTAGTCATAGTCATGAACAGCTGGCTGGGTAATTGCAGACTTTTAGACTGGACTGCAATATGAAGCAAAATTTAAGGGAGGTCACGTGGAGCTCACCCGACTACCGGCCACCCCATCCTCCCCTGAGCACACCAGGGCCTTTTATGTAACAAACTGAATATTGGTTAATGTTTCATCAACACAAGTGAAAACATTATTGCCAAATTTTTAATAACTCTCCACTGATACCGTCAAATATTGACGTGACATCGTAACTGACTGAAATGCTTTTATTTGAGATTAGCTCAGATTCAGACTATCTTATATTCACTAATTCAAATAAGAAACTCATATGCATATTTGTCAGGGTTTTCACAATATCAGATGCTTGGGGGCCCCACTTTTACAATTCCAGCTGCAGACTGGAAAATGGTCACGCAACAGTGAGCTTGATTCTATGCTGTTTGTGTTAACACTCCAAATCATTTCCATTTGGAGCTTTATGACGACATAAATTACAATGATGTCACATACGCAAAAGACATATTAGAGTCCATGAAGGATGTACCTTTCACTGATGTACAGATTGTGGAAAACCATCATGTTTTCATGCAGCAAACCCATAGACCTCATGAATATTCATGATGTCAATGAGCAAGCCAAGTGGCCCGTTCAGTATGCAAACTGCTTAGCTACTAAAAACGCCTCTGGTAGACAGACCACTCACTCTCATGGTATTCTCATTCTTGCTAATTTATTCCCTTTCCACATCATTCACATTATGAGCAATACCACTTGCTATTCCCATTCGCATAGGATTTCCCACCGCCATGCACACCGTGATTGTCCAGGTACACACCAGCAGCATTTACACAAAACACAGAACTTAGAATTAAGACTCATAATAACATGACAAGGATACTGGTCGAGCAGTGCCGTAGTTGCAGTCTTGACAGCAAGCATAACGTGGCGTGTGCGAAGAAACAGAACCTGCCTCAAGTTGGCACACTGCCGCAGCCGAGCACCATTCAGACTGCTCAGTTCCAGCCGTGATATTGGCGCCGTAATGCTGACAAACAGTGCTGTAAATGATCATTCTCACACAGCATTGCTGCAAACTATTTTACAGCAATGACACAAAATCAAAAAAGCAATCTGATATTCAAAGGGACTGCAGGCACAAACATGTATGCAAAATGTCCGGATAAACATCCTCAAATCTGGCTGAAGACTGGGTTGCAACTGGAACAATATCAGTGCATAAGCATAATCACCGTTTTTCTATGTGCAAAATTATAAGGTGAATACACACTACCTTGTGAGTGAACAAATTAAAACCAGATAATCATTTAATGGCATTATGTTCAACTCACTACCACTGGGAGTCTGCCAAACACAACGAAAATTATTTAATACGCACATGAGACTTTTAACTACTTTTCACTGTAACTGATCCGTACTATGCATAACGCGGTCAGAGCTAAAAATTGGGCAAAAAGATTCTATGATGAATGCCAGAGTGAGTGAAGAGTAGGGTCTAACATCCTGCTCGACACAGTATAGATCATTTCAGGAATGGTGTTTCCAGACAGAATGCACAGATAAACAGACAATGGAACTGAAAATTTAATGCCAGAGAAAAGACCAAAATCTGGCAAGTCCTTAACAAATATACTGCACAAAAAAGATTAGTAGACAGTAATAACATACAATGTAAAGCCACGGTGGATGACTTCAACTTCCTGAATAAAAAGCACAATTTTCAAGGTGAGTCGATCAAACTCGCCGATCAGGGATATCGTCGAAGATGCGCAGTCGACAAAGTTCTGTAGCTGTCCGACAACTCGGCCGATCGTAGCAAACTTGAGAGCTGCGGGTGCCAATGCCACGATAGTCATAATCACCGACAGAACGTCCAGCGCATACACATACACGCCAGATGCATACTCCGGCATCTTGAGATAAAACATCCGGAACAACCCGTAAGCCATCGTAACTGCCAGAACTCCGACCTGACTGCAAACATATACCACGTGTGACTTACTCTCGTAAATCAACATGAAACACTTGCAAATAACTACTGTGTTGCTGCAACAAATACTACTACAAATAGTAGTTTATTTTCCCAGTTACCCCTGTTCTACAAAGGTTGACTTCTGACACTGCAGCAGCAGAGCCTTTGCAGGACTAATGCCAATCCTTGAGTCAAACCAACAGAATCAAGGCACAAATGGCAATTCTCATAAATAAACAACAAAGCAAAACTACGCCAACAATAGTAAATAACTACCATTACCAGTACCACGATCACTATACATTGTTCAAAGGTACATGGACACCAAAATTAATATAATTATTTTATCCATTTTCTTAAAACAGCATAACCTTCTAATATTTTTGATAGTAATATCGCCGACCAGCATTATGTCAACATGAAGAAATGTACATTTGAAATCGACGACCTACGAAAAGGCTGTAGAAAATGAACCGCCATGTTGACAGGCTGATGGCGTCAAGGGGGTACACGTCATCAATGTAAAATATGCATAGAAACATAAGCATTATAAAATCATATTTTCTCCCTATGTACTGCTGCAGCTGTCATGTGACACAGTATTTTTTGTCATTAAAAATATTAAAATTAATTAACAAACACTGCCTGTGTTCCCTCGGTGACGTCACTTCCGATCACTGACCTAAATAGATTATTTTGCATAACGTAATGTAACACCGCATTTTGTTATAATTTGCGCATTATTTTCATATATTTACAAAGCTTAAATCAACATATTATACATGCAAGGTGAAATGTCTTATTCAGATCTACATAAATTTCACAAGCAAGTTTGACCGTGGCCTCGGACCTTTAACGAGTCAACGTGGGCTGCAGTATAGATCTAGCTCGTCCATCCTTTTGTTCTATACAGCTTGTAACTCAAAACCCAAAACATAAAAGAAAAACAAAATTAGTGCGAATGTCCCCTAGAACAAGAGTCCCAATTTCTAGTTCATAAGGTATAAAGTCAGAAGATCGCCAGTGGCCACCCAATATGCCAGTACTGTTTTCGCTAAGCAAAGGTCACTTCACAGGTTAGCAGAAAGCCAAATATCAACAATACACACGTCAGCATCTGTCCAAGAGCACTGTCATTGCTATCTGTTGATCTGTCGCTGCCCAGCGACGAGCCATAGCTTTCAACATATGCTGCGTCTTCCTCTCCAAGAACAGAAGACTTCAAAACGTCCTCCACGATCTGATGCGTGTGACTTGTATACTGCAACATTTGTTTCAACAACAGGAAATTAGCTCGCTTCTATCTGAAGAACTTTTTTGAAGAAATTTAGTTCATACAGTGATCCCATTATTATCTTTTTTGTGACCAGTGAATACTGAAATTATTCATGTCAATATAATAACTGAAACAGTCCAATTATAATGACAATATAAAATTAATTCAGGTGTTCAATAAAACGACAATATTCTTGTCTACTAACACATCACAGCTGTAGTGTCATACTGTAGCAGTTATCCAGTACTCAGTCATTTTATTCAGTAAAATATGCAACCTGCAAAAATATAACCAGAAAAAATATAACAGCAAAATTCCAAATCATCACAGTAAGCAAAGGTAATCCTTAAAATATACCTACAACTGTATTTAACATTATTTATTATTATTAATATGTCTACTTTCATTTATGGCTTAATTCAAAGTCAGTCATGTGTGACTGCAACAAATCTTTTTCTTAAGTTAAACACACAACATCTACACTGTAAGTAACTTGTTAACACATAACACAGATAGACCACCATTTTAAAGATGAGTCAACATTGTTAAGTGCAATAACATTGCAGCTAACAGTACAGGACAACGTATGACTGACCAGCTGCCGAATGTGAGAATACCATGCATCATCAAAGACGTAGCCGTAAAACTGATTTTTCAGCTGCCTGAATGCTGACTCACTCTACAATGATACAAATCAACAACAGAGGCTGTATGCATAACAACATCGTAACTTAAATAGTCTCGAACTAAATCCGAGTTACGACAGGCTAATTGTTAAGTTGGTATGCATAACGGCAACTTATCGCTAATTTGGGCCTAAATAAGAGATTAAAGTTAGTCTCCCTTGGGACCAGGTGTAACTGGTTTAGTCCAGCATAAATAAAGTTGTTAACGACAAAGTTATGAACATCGTGCATCACACAACACTTATGGCTAGTCAGTATACATTACTGACACAATTCTGGTATTAAAACCCAAGAAACAGAACATTTGTTGCCTGATTTTGTTTGCACATTTTTTTGCGTCGCGCATTTCCACTGCCCGCATTGCTGTAATTAGCTTATCATACAGACCACAGACATCATGAGTATTAATGTAAGGCCTGTAGCTGAGGAAAAGCGAGCAGACGACAACTTTGTCGGCACGCGCATGCGTCAATGCGAGAATGGGCGACTTCATGCTAAGAAATTCCAGAATAAAATTACCCAACATCAACAATGCCGGGACTTCCTTGTCTAACTGCTACACTGTCTTTTTGCATACCGGCTAACTTTGTCGATTAGTCTCAGACTTGTTAGTCCCGCAATAGCTGCTAGTCTCGACGTAAACTAAGACGCTGTTATGCATATGGCCACAGAGCTCTTAATAAGCAATGCATTCACGACAGACTGCCAGTGCATGATAATGTCAATGTCAACATTACATTTATACAGCACAATATCATGAAGCATCTGTACCGCACTAAAAAAGTACAACGCTGACATCAGTAGTTCGCATAGCATGAACTGGCAGTCCAGCAGCATTCTGACAATACAACAATTCATGACTCAAAATGGCTTCGTATTATCACAAATAAAGCTGCTACATTATTATAATATACATTATGTAAAATGATCGTTTAAGCAAGGTTACCTTCCCTTCAGTCACTCGGCAAGATTGCTGTAAGTGAGATAATATGGTCTTTTTTGAGGTGCACTTTTGCTGCACCTGCACATCGTCCGCATCATATCCAACCGTACAAAGATGTTGATGTAACGCAGAATTCTGCAACACATACATATTATTTCACTGTTACTTATTCAGTATCCACATGCAAAAAAAATTAAATATCATCAGCTATGCACAACATACAATAAAACATGAACCATTCACTTACCTACCTACCTGTTGACTATGTTAAAGGTCCATGGCCACGATCAAACTCACTTGTAAAATTTATGTAGAACTCAATTAGACATTTCATCTTGCCTATATAATATGATGATTTAAGTTTTATAAATGTATGAAATTAATGCCTAAATATAACGAAAAAACAAACGGTAGATAATAAGAAAAAAAATAACACCAATAAAAAAACCTCAAAAACAACGTCTTCATCATCGTCAACCATCGACTCATCCATTGCTGTCACTATTTCAGTGATTATTGTAAATACCGTAGAATATTTAGTTTACTTACATTTATATCATAGAAATTTATGAATAAATTAAAATTAGAGATGTGCGAACTTGACAATTTACCGTTATCTGAGTTAAATCGAAAAAAAGTAAGTCAAGTCATTTAAGCTCAATGATTTTTACGCGCGAAAACAGCTACAGCTTTTAGCGCGTCTTAGCCATCGCAATTCTGTCTGTCTGTCCGTCCGTTTGTCTGTCACACGGGTGGATCAGTCAAAAGCGATAAAAGCTAGAATCACCAAATCTTCACCGTCGGCTGCCTGGAAGATACGGCCTATAGATTACTATTAGTAAAAGGAAGCGGCATACGCCCTGTTAGATAAGATAAAATTTTTATCTTATCTAACAGGGCGTAGCCTTCAAAGTCATCCAAAGTCAATGATGTTTATCATAAAAATCATTGACTTTGGATGACTTTGAAGGCTGTTACGCGCCATTGTGACTAAACGGTGCAAGATAGGCGTAGCAAGTCGCATATTAGCTTTCAAATGACATGAAAATCATCGACCTTGGATGACCTTGAAGGTCGCTGACAATTTGTATGGTCGGCTATCTTAGCCACAGCTGGGCTTCTTGTTGTTTCTGGGGTGAGATTCACGTCAATTGCAAACGAATGGTAACTGTACGAACTTTCTCCATTTGCACATCTCTGATGTGAAGTCATAGCGTGAGAGAGGTCTAATAGGAATTGTTGCGGATAAAGTTGTTCTGATTTACTATTAAACTAAAATTAAATGTAAGAAAAAAGTGCACCTTTTTGTACGTTCGTAAGATTGTGTGAGAAGTGGTGGTTGTCATTTCATTAAGTGATGTAGGCATAATATAGCTTAACGCAGCTTAGAACTAGGCTAGTTTGCACGCCGGCAGTTGAGAACGGGTGTATGGAGCACCTGCACTTGCCTAGGGGTCTTACTATTCCCTGACATACCACAATACCGGCACAATACCGCTTCGCCGCCCGCCCCCCCAATGGCAAATGGCAAAAAAGTACGCAGCACTTTTTTCCGTTCGTGCTTGCGTTGCGTTATGGTACAGTACGGTGCGGTACGGAGCAGTACCTTGCATTACGGTGCGGAACGTGATGCTGGAAATTAGGCTTTATAGACGCAGCATAGATCCAGCACTGCCAGTAAACGGGCAGCCGTGGGTCACAACTGATCACAACATTTCAAATAAAAACAACATTCCAACCTGTGCACTGCACTGTATGTGACACAAGTTGTTGATTCATCTGATGTATGACGTCACTGTCAAAAGAAACGATTGTAACAATGAAGTGACACTATATAAAACGACCACCATTTTGCCTCGTCATTTCCTCATCAGCCAATGCTAGCCTGCTCGACTAAATGCTAGCCTAGTGGCTGCCAGCCTGCTAGGCCATGCTGCCTGATTTTGATGACATCAGTGAATTCAACTTCCCCTGATTTTGCAAGCGGACAGTCGAATGAACCAGTCTTTGTGGTCTGTCCAGCACTCGGCTCCACGCATACCTTTAGTGAGAAGCACATCTTTCCGATCGGTTTGACGAACCAGGACATAGTCCAGGAAATGCCAATGCCTGGACCTGGGGTGCATCCAGGTGGTTTTCAATTGATCCCACTGCTGGAATATGGTGTTTGTAATAAGCAGATCGAACTCGGCATGTGTTGAGCAGACGCAATCCATTGCTGTTGCGGGGCATACTCAGCAAGTATGGCTGCTCTCCACAGTTCTTGGCCATCTTACAGGAGTTTCACGATGGTGTGACAGCCAAAGTGGTGGTAGATTGTCATGAGTCAGACCCATTTATGGTCAGTGTTGGGGTCAAGCAAGGCTGTGTCGGTGTCCTGGTGCCGGTTATTTTTAATCTCTTCCTGGTGGCAGTCACACTGGCTGTTCGAAGCGGTATCCTGATTGAAGATGGTGTTGGCTTGAGCTGCCACCTCGATGGCAGCCTGTTCAACTTCCGTCGATTACAAGCAAAGTCCAAGACCGTGAAGGAGTATGTGTTAGAGCTTCAGTATGCTGACGACGCTGCTTTGCCAAGTCACACAGCTGCAGGGTTACAGTGAAGCCTCAGTCGTATCTGTGAGGCATACCAACGTGCTGGGCTTGTTGTTAACGTAAAGAAGACTGAAATACTTTCTCAGGTTTAACAACTTAGCACTGCTCAGCCCATGTTTACTTGTCAGTAGTGCGCCACTTGCCAACGTTCAGCAATTTAGCTACCTTGGCAGTATCCTAACAAGTGACTGTGATATCACACATGAGGTCAATCGGCGTATCCATCTAGCATCTGCTGCCTTTGGTCGGCTCTCCCACCGTGTATTCTACAATCACAATTTGACCATTTCGACCAAAGTGGCGGTCTACAACGCCACCTGTGTTTCTGTTCTTCTTTTTGGCTGTGAAACTTGGACATTGTATCGACACCACTTCAGAGCTCTGGAAGATTACCACATCAAGTCTGGGCTGGTCTTCACTCAACATGTTGAGATATGACAAAGGGCCAATGTCCACTGCATGGAACATTTAATCATACAGCGCCAGCTGAGATGGGTCGGCCATGTCATGCGGATGTAGTCCAACCGACTCCCGCGCCGTATCCTATACTCAGAGTTGCAGCAGGGACAGCGAGCTGCTGGAGGTCAGAAGAAGCGCTTCTCCGATCAATTGAAGGCAACATTGAGGAAGTGCTCAATTCCTCCTGCTTAGCTAGAGACACTGGCAGCCAATAGAGAAGAGTGGCGGGATGTGTGTGATGAGGGCTTGGCAGCCTTCGACATCAACTACAACCAGGAGGCACAGACGCTCGTTGAGCTCGTCGACATACAGTCACAAGCGTTCCTGCAATCGGTCCTCGCTGCCACATCTGTGGCAGAGTCTGTGCATCCGATTTTGGAGTGAGGAGTCACCTACGGTGCCATCGTCGGTCATTGACCAGCTAGCACAGCATCATCCTCGCTCACGACTGACAACACCAAGCAAGCAAGCGTGGATTATCACAGTCGTATCTAGTATGGCTACGTGTAAACTGGTCCATGTAAAGATGAAGAAAGATGTGTGTGTTCATAGAAACCACGAACAAAAGTGTCTTACTTTGATGTTTAAACTTTATTTTGTATAGTGCAGTAATGTTGTACGGTACATGATATTGGAACCACAATAATGATAACATCTCAGGATCGCAATACTCGATACTACAGAGATACCATAGTGGAACAGCATACAAAAACATTAGTTCGTCGCTGCTGTCCGATTTCGCGTTGTCAGTAACTGGAACTTTAGTACTCAAGAACTTTTGTTCCCGGGATTGAAGATTCCACCTATGGAACCTTCGTTCCCTGGATCTTTTGTCCCCTTTAACTTTTGTTCTCAAGAGTGAAATTAGCATGGAACTTTGAACTCCTTTTGCATTCCATTCTGGGTTCCAGTGCCTGCATGATATGGATTATTTAGCAGTTGTGAAGTATTCTTTTGTTGATGCTATAAAGTGTAATTTTATTATTTGCAGATGATGAAATTGGTCAGGAGTGTGAGGACATGCAAGCAATGTATAATGCAGTCGTCAGGACTGTTGTTGGCACTGTGAACAGGTTTTATATATATTTCACTAATTCAGTATTTATTGCTGGTTAATATAATTGTCCTAGGACTAGGAGATTATGTGCTCATACATTTGTTTACTGCATGCTATACTAATTTTCTTAGCCAACGGCGAGGTCATCTGATACCCGGTGTTTATTTATTTGTTAGTTAGTTAGCAGGATTGCACAAAAATACCGTACAGATGGTTTTGGCTAAAATTTTTCAGTAAGGTTAGACTTGGCACACCTTAAGTCTGCAAGAAGTTGGTGTTGATAGGGTCAGCATCCAGATCTAGGGAGGTTAAAAAAGTCCTGAATTTTGCTAGTTTTTATTTGGAAAATTGAGTGGTTGATTCATTACTTTGACAAATTGACATTTAAATTATGATGACTATGGTGACAAGGTAGAGAAATTGCATGAACTTAGCTAGTTCTAAATTGAACAGTTTGTGGTGGTTGGCCAAGGACAAAGATGCTGAACTGAAGCATGTCAGTGATTTGTTGCTGGTCACCTAGCCACAAATGTAAACATTTCACTGACAATGTAAGTTCTGAATTCTGTGTGGAGTTTATTTGCTTGCGTGATACGTTATGCTTAATACAGTTGTTTCCTCTTAAAGTTTACCTTCACAGTCTTATTTGATTAGCCTGATAGAATCGGTCATAAAATAGGTACTTCGTGAGTTTGTTTAGCTGATGTTTCTTAACTGTTATGCTGTGTGGTTGGCATATGTCTGTAACAGACTGTGTTTAAGAGCGCTAACAAGAACAACAATGTCCGAGTCAGCAGGAGGCCTGCGAAAGAGAGCCTTAGGCGAAGCAGCCGAGGATGTTGAAGATATGATTAAGCGTAAGGGCCTTCGAACTGATGACATGGAGACTGATTCGAGTGACACTTCATCATCGTCATCTAGCAGTTCTAGCTCTACTTCAGCGTCATTGAGTTCAGATGAAAAAACTGCACCCGAGGATGTGACATCATCAGCGGATGTGCAGACACTTTTAAGTGATTCAGCGCAGTTGCATCCACAAGCGGATGATACGTGGAAATGTTAGTATGGTATTCATTTTGTGACATTTTGGTTGATATCTGTACGTTAATTTATTCTCGTTTTTGTTTCTTTGACTTGTAGACTTAATTAAGGCATAAACATGCCAATCGTGTTTTTCTTTTCTTCCAGGTCGAACTAATTTATTTCACATGCAGTTGCATTGCTGTATGTCAAGAGTCGTATGCAGTTGCTGAAATTGCACAGATTGACTGAACTTTGTACATCATTCTTTGTACACATCTGGTGGCATAGTGTTATAGTCGGTTTTGATCTTTGATTGTTAGCATTGTTAGCGTTTACCTGAAATATTTGGTGTGCACGTATGTTTTGCAAGTAAGCAAGAATTAGATGAATTCCATTTTTGCAAAAATTGTTTGTAGGATGTCAGAAGTATGAGAGGGGGGTGGGAAAAATTTGCGATTTTTAGCCAATAAGTTGCTGTATCTCAGAAACGGTGCAAGATAGCGCCGTGTTACTATTAGTCACTAATGGGAAGTCATACACTGGCTCTTGATTGCCATCGAATTCAATGACCTTGGATGACCTTGAATGCCAAAATAGGAGATTTATGGATTTTTTGGCGATTTCGGGCTGCGACACAAGTCTGTATCATTCACAAGGTGCACCATGCAACTATTGTTATATGATCCGGATAGAGAATTTGGTATTGTATATTAACTTAGCATGAACACCCCAATTTTCAGCTAAACTACTGACCAGGAACTGCTATAGGCTATCCTGCATCTCGTGAACGTTAGCTCAGATTTCTTGTTTTAATTGCCATCTGTTACAGATACCTTGCGTATATAAACTTAACGAGTTTCCTCAAAGTAACTGTACTTCAAAGTCTAAATTTACAACACCATTTTTTCCCCAAAACTCTCTTTCTCAAGTTTAGTGGGAGTGCTCCCGGTCTGCTTAATGCCCATTTTGCAGAATGTTTTAGTATCCTTTTTTTCAGATTGCTTTGTTAAGTTGCTGGTACAAAATGCACGTCTTTGTGTATAAGATTTGAAGCTCTGCAACCGTCAGTGGGTGTACACGGCTGCCGGTCGGAAGCTGCATGGAAACAGCAGCACTGTCAGTGCTCAGAAGAACAGTTTCAAATTTACCATTGCTACGTACAACGTTCTTGCTCAGAATCTGCTGGAGGAGAACAGCTATCTTTATTCACACTGCAGTGAATTACGCTATCTTGAGTGGTCGTATCGACAGCAGCAGCTGCTTGCCGAAATTATTCGTTACGAACCTGATGTGAGTTGGATAAGTAGTTTCGATGTTGTAGTTTGGGTTGGTGGCATGGTGTAGTGGTGACGCGTTTGCTGCGATCAATGAAGTTACTGTACGCCAGGCCCAGTTAGTACTGCGATGGGTGACTGCCTGCGGGCAAGTAAACCATCTCGGTATGTAACCAGCCACCTAGGTCAACTCAGCCTTCCATCCCTCCGTGGTAGGTAAATCGAGTACTGGCCTATCTGGCTGGGTTAAGGCAGGGCGCGTTCACCTGTGTCGGGTGGCAGGTAACACTGTGTGATCCCATATGGCAGGTGACGCTGTAGCTCTGAGATGGGTGTCCCATTAAGGGCTATATCACCACCTTTAACCTTTTCTGATCTTTGTTCATTTTACTACTATTATCATTCACATAGTTATTGTTGCATGAAGTGATTTATGTGAACAGTAGACTGTGCTGGAGTGTATTTTGTACAATGATTTTATCTGCATGTAGTCATTGGCTTATTATCAGCTTAACTGCCATCATCATGTAACCTTCTTATTGAGTGCACACTTGATTTCCTCTGATTCTGAATTCGTATGAGTTCAGTAATACCTGTTTTTTACAAGTTTTTTTGATAAACTCATATTTCACAAGGTAGTGTAGCTTGATGACAAAGGTGTGGTGGGGTCTTTTGTGAACGTGTTATTACACATTTCTTGCTGAGTGTACCAGAAAAAAAAATTTCATGAGCTGGTTAATACTATGACTGTTGTTTTCAGATACTTTGCTGTCAGGAAATACAGGAAGAGCATTATACAGAGTTCTTCTGTCCTGAAATGGAGAAATTAGGCAAGTACCGGTAGCAGTATTTCCTGATTTTATACATTGAATTTTTTTGTATGGCTGTTTGGACAATTGCTGAAACTGTTCAAATTTTCACTTTAGTGATTACTAATGGTTCTTTTATAACTGACCAGGTTACTGAGTTTTTAAAATTGTCGTCAGCATTGGTACAAATATTTACACTAACTACTCAACTTTTTTGGCGGTATAAATCTGGACAGAGTTTTTGTCTGAAAGCGGTACATATATCTGCCATGGAGAGTTTTAAAAAAACACGACATTCGCCTAATCACAATTAAATGTAGTGAGCACTCGACTGTATTATACTCCCACTGGACGGGTGCGCCCCCGAAATTTTGAATCGGTATTATAAAATTCGGCCCAGTATTGACCATCATGCAAAATTTCACGCCGGTCGGCCCACGCATCTCGGAGATCTCGCGATGGGAAAAAAAAACATCTGGGCTAAAACTTAAGTCCGCTCTGCAAGCTATCGCTTCCAGGCGGTCTAATAAGTGTAACTTAAAAACATACAAAACTTTTACTTCATAACACTGCATGTGGGTGGCTATTACTACAACGTTATACATTGTTGAGCTAAAAGTTCATATGTGCAGACTCAGTCACTTACCTAGTGCAACAGCATTATGCAAAAAATTTTAAAAGTTTATATATCTCTGGAGTGATAAGCCAGCAGGGTTGTTAACAATACTTGTGAAAAGTATTGGCAATACCAATATTAATACTTTGGCCGAAAACTATTGCCAATATCAATACCGATACTGTTGCAGAAAAGTATTGACAATACCAATACTTTTACAGGCAATACTTTTTCTACTCATTCAGCAATCACAGGTGCGTTTAAGATGGGACCCAGCTGGCTGCGCTTTTTTCCTTCGTTGGTGTGGTAGTCAACTTCAACAGTGCATCAAGGTTTTGCATGCCACACATTTTCCACCTCAAGTTAACAAAAATCCCCCCTCCCTATGTGAGACTCTGTAGAACAAAGACAGCAAAGTGGTCTCATTTTTTTGCTCGCCACGCGTGCTATAAGACTAAGTGGAGTTGTTGTCCAAATAAGAAATGCATCCCATAGGCAGTGACACCCATACATAGTGGTAAAAAATTTTTTACCACTATGACGCCCATACAACTAACGGCTGCCCTTTGTTTGTCAAGTGACAAAAGGCTGGAAGCTTTTTCTGACTAGACGCTCTGCCCCAGGAAACCACGAGGCCGGGAGGCTCCACTGCCAGACTGCCGGCCCTCTCTTAATAAAATTCGTGAATCCGCCCCTGGTAATGTTATGTTTAGTTGCTTGCTGATGCAGTGATTTAGTAAATCTAGTTGTTGCCATGGAATTAAGTACAGATATTAATGAGACTCATGAGAATCAAGACTGGAGAAAAATCTCTATCTCGAGAATTATATTTCTCACCTTATAGAATTGAAAAGTTTGAATAGGACGCAATAAACAGCTTCTAGTGCTCGTCAGTAAGTTGCGATTGACAACTGATGGCAGTAATTAAGTTAAGTGAGGAAAGGGTGGGCTATGACCCGCAGAACAAGAGCGCAGAGTGTCAGCTGGACTGTAGCTCGTGGTCGTGTTTTAAAGCAAACGTTTCTGAGTCTGTTGCGAGAGTCCTGACACCTGTTCTTCCATCCACGGAGCAGACAGACCCAAGCACGTGTATCCATCGCATGTAGTTTAGGGCCTACGTCTCCCTGTACGGTGCACCGAGGCCTAACTGCGTGCATGCAGGCAGACACCCCCCGCGATGTTGTGCCTCGAGCGTCATTGTGCAGCAGCCGCAGTGGCATAGCTTGCTGATAAAAGTATTGGTATCGAGTGTTGGCAAAAAATAGCTGAAAAAGTATCGCCAATACCCATTTCGATACTACGGACGAAAAGTGTCGGCGATAGTCATGCCAATACTCCAAAAGTATTGCCGATAGTATTGGTAGCGATACCAATACTGCGATATTAACAACCCTGGTGGGGACCTTGGTACAGCTGACTGGGGTTGCCTAGCCAGCCTGTGTCTGCAGGCTGCACACGGTGGCCGTGCAGCAGGCGGCTCTGGTTAGTGACGAAAGCGCATTAGAGGCGTGTTTGCGACGATGCGCTATACAAATTGACGACCTTTTATTGTTCATGCTGTGCTATTTGTGTTCTGTGCATACTGCTCTGACTGTGGTCCACAGATGAAAAGGTCACAGTTCTAATATAAACAGTTAACAATTATAAAGTGTGTTTAATTTTTTTAATTTGTTATGAAATGACGTAGTTTGAATTTTTTTCATTTTTTGGGCATTTTCTATTTTGAACAGAAAAAAAATTGTTGATAATTTGAAAATGTGAAGTGCTGCTGATGAAATGATGACAGATGTTAGCAATGTATGAAGTGCAAAGAGTGAAAAATCAGGCTCGCTGCTGCATAACAATTTTTCAGTCTGTAGTTGGATTTACCAGAGGGAGCCTCATATCATCCGGTTTCAAGAAAGCCCTAACAAATACGTTTGTGAATTTTTTATTTACATATGTGAATATATGATGGCCTAAATTTGTGTTAGCTGCAAATAAGATCGTTTGAGCCAATAACAACTTTGTGCAAATACGAGCGGCGGTCAAAAACATTTGAGCCTCATTATATTAAACCAAAACTTTTCATTGCGTATTCATCAGTAAAAGGTATCTTCCTTGCATATTCGTGTGAGCAGGTTGTTTAAGTGACGTCACTGTAATTTATGACGTCATAGAGCATTAGGCCGAAATGATTTGGTGTGCTATCGCAAGCAGCATTTGAATCAGGCTGATTGTTGCATGAAACTTTTTCAGTCTGTAGCTCAGGATTTACCTAACTGGGGCTCCATGGCACATAATTTTGTGAAATCCTTGACAAATACGTTTATGAATTTCTCATTTGCATTTGTCAGTATATGACAGTCTAATCTGTGGCAGCCGCAAATTAAAACATTTCAGCCAATTACGACGTCATGTCAATATTTGATGGTAGTGTTGTTTTTTTTACACTGTATGTGTTGTAGTTGTCACTGTGCAATGAGCCTATGAGGGAGCTATGTAACCCTGGAGCCAGTGGTAGCATCTTCTACATCACGGAGGATGACAAATTTATCATTAAAACCGTGCAGCGCAAAGAGGCGGAGTTTCTGCAGAAACTGTTGCCTGGCTACTATATGGTGAGTTGGTCACTGGCTGGCTGGCTGTCCAGCCTTTGTCTTATTAATAGTGCAGCGGCAAATCTGGAAAAAGGGCCTTATTTTAGGCGTAACCACGGTAGAACAAGTTGTAAACACATTTTTATTGAAGGCACATGTATAGAGCTTCAGAAAAGGATGGTTGTGAAATCCGTTTTTCGTGTCAAACCATATTCTATCTTGCGCGTAACTGGAGTTATGAGAGTTCAAATATTTTTTACATTTTTTCCTAGGTGCCATTGTAATTTTTTGAATTTTACGAATAAATAGATTAAATAGCAAATTTTAATTTTTTAACCCCCAAAAAGACACACCCTTGCTTGAAACTTCATAAAAATAGTTGGCCCTTTGACATGCACTATATTTTGCAATTACAGCAAGGAAAAATATTGCAAAAGTACGAAAAATTCAACAAAATTTTGCCTTAATTTTGACAAATTTGTATAAAATATCACCGTAAAAATTAAAGAACATTTATAGGACTGCTGTACTAAGTATGTATGCATCAGGGGCGGTATGCATAACAACGTCGTAGCTTAGTTTGGACCTAAGTCTACGTCACGACTAACTACTTCCAAACTAGAAAGTTGCGTTTGACAGCATGCAAAATGCTGTCGTAGCGAGCGACTAACTACTACCGATGTAGTTGACGTCGGGTAGTTTGACTCTGGAATTTCCTGGCTAAACGCACTCTGCCTCGGCTGGCCTGCAGCTAAAAATAGATATGGCCTGACTTGTCGTCTGCTGCAGTCTTGGGCGTGCTCGAGTCTAGTTACAGCTCCATGGGCTAAGTAAGAATGCGCGATGCGAATAAGTGGAATTTATCAAATGCTAACTGTTTTATTAAGCAACTTTGAATACTGGAATTAGTTTCAATAGCGTAAATGACTCGCCAGAAGTTATATATGACACATGACGTGATTGCAGCTGCTCTTTAGCGACGTTAGTTTACATTGACAACGACCGACTAAATATTTACGACAGGTTGCTGGAGCGACTAGAGTTAGTTCGGACGTAGGCGTCTGACTAGTGCTACGACGTCGTTATGCATACCGACTTAGCACTACATCTGGCGTAATTCGATTTTAGTTTGGAAGTAAAGTTACAACATTGTTATGCATACCACCCTAGACATTTTGCCTTAGTGGACGCTAGGGTTTGACACGAAAAACGGATTGTAAAATATAGCTGCCAGCAAAATAAAATTTTACAACTATCCTTTTCTGAGGCTTTACACATGTGCCTTCAATAAAAATGTGGTTGCAACTTGTTCTACCGTGGGGAGGGGTACCCAACCAGTTTCTGGCTTTCACTGCTGCCCCATAATACAGATATACTTATCTGGGGTGCAGAAAATATGAGAGTGGAAGATGGGACACAGGCTGGCAGAGGTGGAAAATGCTCTAGTGTGTGTTTTATTTATGACACGTGGTTGTTGTAAAAATTGCCCTCTGTGGGAGTGGGAATGAGAGGGGAATGATGATGATGACGAAGGACGAATCGACTTTAGCGTGGCGTTAAGTCCTAAGACAACAAGGACACGTAACAATAAGCCTAAACAGTGAAGTCACGTAACAGTAGTCAGTGCAATGAGACGTTGTTAGTCACAGCTGTAGGAACGGGCAAAAAGTGCTAAGTGTCTGCTAGATGCAAGCCACGGATCCAAATGTACGCTGATGCCGGCAATGGATGGCCACATAGTGCGCTGTGGTATCATGTCAAATGATGATGATGATGATGATGATGAAGGACGAATTAACTTTAGCGTGGCGTTAAGTCTTAAGACTACAAGGACACGTAACAATAAGCCTAAACAGTGGAGTCACGTAATAGTAGTTAGTGCAATGAGACGTTGTTAGTCGTGACTGTAAGACCGGGCAAAAAGTTCAGTTTTCAGTCTGCTGCGGAAAACTTGCAACGACGGAGACGACCGGACCGACTCCGGCAGACTGTTCCAGACCGATGCAGCAGTCGCTGGAAAGGTGTGGTCGCCAATGGTAGAACGCACA